>OKSX01001237.1_pt1 | contig 13357 bp, 13 predicted proteins | sample 1606391 | NCBI WGS metagenome assembly OKSX01 (sample SAMEA3879578, study PRJEB24766) | human gut metagenome | biome: human-associated habitat; feature: feces | place: USA | collected 1985/1987
TCCATGCATTAATTATTGTGATTTTGAAAACCCGCATAAATATTGGAAATATTTGATATGGAGTTGGGCACTTTTGTGGCACTTGGTGTCAGGGGGAGTGGAATGATTGAGAATTGTAGTTTTAATTTGGGTGAGTTTTATGTTAAAATGGGTAAAAAGAATCGGAAGTGTGGAGGTATGCTATGACACACGAAATGGACATATGGCATGATTCTTTCGTAAAGATAAAAGAACAAACAAAAACAATAGAAATGCGACTGTTTGATGAGAAGCGTTCGCTAATATCAACAGGTGATACCATTATATTTACAGATACAAGTAATAAAGAGAAAATAGACTGCATGGTAATCAACATGTATCGGTATCTATCTTTTGAAGAATTGTATCAGCATCACAGTAAAGTATCCATTGGATATAACAAAGATGAGATTGCAAATCCGAAAGAAATGCTCATGTATTATTCTAAAGAAATGATAGAGAAATATGGTGTTGTTGCCATTGAAATAAAAGTTTTATAGCTTCCTGTTTATAGATTACATCTTACAGAATATCCGTAAATCCACCAACATACAACTATATATAATAATTTTGATACAAAGAAACATAGCAAGTACTCGAGTAATAAAACTTAAATACCTGCTCTTATTTTATTTATAGGAGGTTGTCAATGTTATTGGTAATGGATGAGGATTACTTTACCGGGGTTCGAACCCAGTGGGTTTATTTATTCTTTATTAATTTTTAAAATAGGTTTATGATAGAATCAATTTAAATACAGAGGTGATATGAATTGATTATAACAGTCATAGCTATATTGATAGCTGTACTTATTATTATCGTTGTAACTAATATTGGTAATAATAGTAGCGGTAATAATAAAAAGCCACATACTTATGAACCGTGGGTGATTGAAGCACCTGAAAAGCGGGCTGGTCGTCGGGGAGAACATATAGCGACAGAAATCATTAAGGGAGTACTTCGTGAAGGAGATTATTTATTCACCAATATTTCTGTATCATACGATGGAAAGCGCACAGAACTTGATAATGTTGTTGTAAATAAATATGGTGTGTTTATTTTTGAAGTTAAGAATTACAAGGGTCAACTTTATGGCAATGAGGATGATTATAATTGGGAAAAATATAAAGATGACGGATATGGAAATACATTTGTGAAAGAAGTCAAAAATCCTGTTAAGCAGGTAAAAAGGCAGATTTATATCCTTGCGAAATATCTGGAAGGCTATAATGTGTGGGTTGAAGGATATGTTATTTTAATCAGAAGTAACAGTCCAGTTCAAAGTACATATATTTTGCAGAGTGTCGAAGATATCGACAGGGCAATTCATACATTTAAACGAAATCATCTGAGTAGGGACACGGTTGAATCAATTAAGAAGATGCTTGTATAATCATTGATATTGATTTACGGATATTGTATCAAAGACAGATAATCAGTCTCAGGAAGATGTCAGCAACACTCCTGAGACTATTTTTGTACTGACTAATTTCAAAAAGTATTTTGGAAAATGATTAAAGAGACTAATAAAGAGAACTTGGAGAAGGCAGATGTAATCCCTGACAATCTGTATTACTATAACGCCGTAAATGACGCTGTAAGCATTGTGAAATAGGAGGCTGGCATGAAATATGCATTTAGGAGTGAAAAAGAACTTCAGGAGGTTATATTTTGGTCGCTTGTCAGATTAAAAAAACATCACTATTACCAACATCAATATTAACATTATTAATATCGGAGGTAACATGATGGATGTCCAAAAGAAAAGACCGCCGCCTTGTCTATGATATCTTGCTTCATTGTAAACAATATCTAGCACCATCCATACAATGTTGTACAATGAAAATCCTAATATAAAACTGCGTTCTACAATAAACTTACTTGTTAAAGCAAAATACACTGAAAAAACAGTATATGTAATGCATAAACCAAATGCACTATTGATTAATATTGCCACAAACTTTGAATACATTTTTTACTCCTTCCATTCTCTTTACACATATATCGTTGGAAATTATTATAGCATGGATTTGGACAAATATCATTCAACTGTTGTGATATTGCCTTAATAAACATTATTATGATTTTGGGCACTTTTATGTCACTTGGTATCAGTGGGAGTAGAATGATTGTAAATGGAAGTTCTAACTTGGTTGAGTTTTATGTTAAAATGGGTAAAATGAATTGTAATTTATAGAGAAAAGCACATGTTAAAGAATCTTTGCGTAACTATATATGCAATGTAATGTGATGATTGCTTTATTTTGAACATTATTTTTCGGATAATATTATTGAAAGGAGGTCGTAATATTATGAATATAGGAAATCAAATATTGAACATTCGGAAAGAAAATCAATTAACACAAGAGGAGTTTGGCAATTTGCTATTTCTCTTGACACATTACTAAAGGAGGATTCGAAAATGATACAATCTATGGATAAAGAAAGAGCAATGGGCATAATAAAACACGAAAAATCAAAGAGTGACAAAAAGGTAGTTCAATATATTAAAGGACATGATTAAATGAATTTAATAAGGGCGGTCCTATTGTGCAGCATGTGTGAGAATAAAAGGAGATGGCAGTATTATGAACAAGGCATATGAGCGAGAAACAGAAATGTGGAATCAGGTATTTAAGGAATGTACCCCTGTGGATTTAAGAACTTTAGATTTACAAGTTGAAACAATGTTTGACGAAGCGTTAAAGCTGTTTGCACAAAAAACAACAAATGTATTAGATTTTGGCTGTGGTACAGGAGATATTTCTTTTCAATATTTGCAGTATCAGCCTACACATAAAGTTTTAGGAATTGATGCTTCAAAAACGGGCATAGAATTTGCAACTGAAACAGCAAGATTAAGTGATTATAAAACGGCAACTTTTCTTGAAGGTACAGACCATACGGTAAAGCAATTAGAAGAAAATTCATTTGATGGAGTGATATTATCAAATGTGTTGGATGTAATGCCAAAAGATGTGTCAAAGGAGGTAGTTGAAGATTTAGAACGGGTATTGAAGCCTGGTGGATATTGGTTTATTAAAATGAATCCGTATTATTCAAAAGAAGAACTGGAAAGTTTCGGATATGAGAATATGGGAAATAACATTTATGAAGAGAATCATATTATGAGACTAAGACAGGCTACAACAAATTACTGGAAAGAAAGATTTGCACGTTTTGGAAAGGAAATTATTTATCTGGAATTTGAGTATCCGTGGCAGGAGGGAATGAATCGTCTGTTTGTTTACCAGAGTTAAAAGAATCTGGCTGTGCCACATTTGCAATAATAAGAAGTTTGCGCTATAATACTACTTATACAAATCGTGAAATTTAGTATTGATTTAGGAGATATCGCTTATGAGAGTATTTTATGGGCTTATAATTACGGCGGTAATTTTAATGATTGGGGCGTGTGCTTTAAAGGCATATAAAAAAGAGGGTGCACTGGCAAGAGTTGTGTTTTTATATGAGCTTGGTGCATTTATATGTGGGATAATATTTTTAGTATATACATATGTTCCAGGGACTACCATTACAGTGTTGTGCAAGGGACTTATTATGGCGAGCTTTGACTGGCTGCTGGTACTTCTTATGTATTATACCCAGTATTATACAGGCATGTTTAAGGGTGTTATGGGTGTAAAAGTTTTTATGATTGCCTATTCGCTGTTTGAGACCGTTGCATTTTTGATTAATGCATGGACGAGATGGATATTTGATATAACAGATATATCGGGTGACCAGATAATTGTTCAGTTTGCAAAAGGTAATGTTCTGGGCAGGTTACATTATGTATTTGCTTATGGCATTATGTTGCTGCTTATTTTAAGTTATTTAGTAATGGTTAAGAGAATGTCAAGATTCTACAGATTCAGATATTTTGCTATTCTCATATTATTATTTGCAGCATTTTTACTTGATATAATGACTACATGGTCTGATTCAATATATGACATGTCAATGGTTGCATTTGGCATCATGTCTGTACTTATATATTATCTGACATACAGTTATGTTCCTAATGAGCTTATTGAGAATACATTTTCACTTATAATCAGGGATATGAATAGTGGAATTATATGCTTTGATAACGCTGGAAGATGTATATACTGTAATGGTATTGTTAAAGAAATGTATTCTATTACTGATAATATTAATGAAGTAGAGCATAATTATGCAAGCTGGCTTCAGACTCAGACAGAGCATGATAATAAGAAATTCAGGCAGACAATCAGCGAGGGGAAAGAGAGAAGAAGCTTTGATATTTCATATAATCGTGTATATGATGATAAGCATAATTTTATATGTGATTATTTCATATTTAATGATCGTACTGAAGCTGTTGAGCTTTTAGAATATGAAAAGTTCAGAGCTACACATGATAATCTCACGGGACTTCTTAATAAGGAGCAGTTCTATGAGGAAACTGCCAATGTAGTGCGAAACGACAGGAATCACAAATATTGTCTGGTGTGCAGTAATATTAAAGATTTTAAGCTTGTTAATGAGCTTTTTGGAATCGAAAAAGGTGATGAGATTATTAAAATGCAGGCGGGGCTTATCAAGGCTTCATCTGAAAGTGGCTATATATGTGGAAGAATCCAGAATGACAGATTTGCTGTGTGTATGCCGAAGGACAGTTTTAAGAATGAAATAATGCAGAATAGTATTGTAAGCATGCAGGACAGATTCAACAATGCATCATTTAAGATAAGGGTTGTAGTTGGTGTTTATGATATTGAAGATGTTGATGAGCCTGTAAGTAATATGTGTGATAAAGCATTTATTGCGAGCGAGACTATTAAGAATAATTATGAAGCTAATATTGCATACTATGATGATAAGCTGTTAAAGAGAACTCTTGAAGAAAGAAGAGTTATTGGAGAATTTGAGGGTGCACTTGAAAGAAAAGAATTTAAAATGTTTCTTCAGCCACAGGTTAATACTCATGGTAAGGTTTATGGAGCAGAGGCGCTTGTGCGCTGGCAGCATCCAGATAGAGGGTTACTGTCGCCATTCTTCTTCATTGATATTCTGGAGACGACAGGTCTTATATATAAGCTTGATATGTATATGTGGGAATGTGCAGCAGCTAAATTAAGTGAATGGAAGAAGAAGGGTGATACGGTTCATTATATTTCTGTAAATATATCTACTAAGGATTTTTATCTTATAGATGTATATGAGGTTATTACATCGATTGTTAAGAAATATGATATTGAACCTAAGATGTTAAAGTTAGAGATTACCGAGACAGCACTTATGTCTGATCTTAAGAAGAATATGGAGGTAATTAAGAACCTCAGGGGTTATGGATTTAAGATAGAGATTGATGATTTTGGAAGTGGATATTCTTCGCTGAATATGTTAAAAGATATAAGTGCAGATGTTCTTAAGATTGATATGGCATTCCTTCGTGCTACAGAGAATGAGGTTAAGGGACAGGATATTCTGGAGACTATTATTTCTCTTGGTGGAAAGCTTGGAATGGAGGTAATTACTGAAGGAGTAGAGACAGACAAACAGCTTCTTATGCTGACAGAGATGGGGTGTCATATATTCCAGGGATATTATTTCTCAAAGCCTATACCAGTCGAAGAATTTGAACAAAAATATATGAATGAATAATGGGAGGAAGTTATGAGCGAGAATTGTTCAGGAAGCTGCTCAAGCTGCAGTTCAGACTGCGAATCAAGAAAAGGACCACAGATATTAAGAAATGCCAATAATGGCAAAGTTAAGAAGGTTATAGCTGTTGTCAGTGGCAAGGGAGGTGTTGGTAAATCACTTGTCACATCAATGCTGGCAGTCAAAGCCAATAAGGAAGGAAAGAAAGCGGCAATACTTGATGCAGATATTACAGGACCATCTATTCCTAAGTCTTTTGGACTTACTGAAAGGGTAACATGTAATGAAGATGGAACTGTAATGTATCCTGAGACTTCAAAGAATGGTATTAAGGTTATGTCACTTAATCTTCTTATGGAAAAGGAGACTGATCCGGTTATATGGAGAGGACCTGTTATTGCGGGTGTTGTTAAGCAGTTCTGGGAAGATGTTGACTGGGATGAGACAGACTGTATGTTTGTTGACTGTCCTCCGGGAACAGGAGATGTACCTCTTACTGTTTTCCAGTCTATGCCGATAGACGGAATTATTATTGTAACTTCACCACAGGATCTTGTTTCAATGATTGTGGAGAAGGCAATTAATATGGCTAAGCTTATGAATATTCCGGTTCTTGGAATTGTCGAGAATATGTCTTATTTTAAATGTCCAGATTGCGGTAATATTCATTATATATACGGAAAGAGTAAGATTGATGAAGTGGCAGCAGCTAACGACATCAAGACTGTTGCAAAGCTTCCAATGGACGCAAAGGTAGCTGGACTTGTCGATTCAGGAAAGGCTGAGGAACTTGATGTGTCTGCATTAGATGGAATATTTGATGCAATTATGGCTTAACAGAGAAGAATAATGAAAAGATTGATTTTATTTAAAGGCGGAGTAGAAACATTAGAATTCTTTACAGAGCAGATGGCTGCTGTATGGGAGAAGATGGGCTGCTCCGTTTTCTGGTATAATTTAATGTTACAGCAGGCCAGTTCTTCTGCACTGGTGGAATTTTTCAAGGCTCACAGCTCAGACGAGTGGTATATGTTTACATTTAACTTTGAAGGAATAGCAGGAGAAGCCGGTCTGTATCGTGATGATGGCTGGAATTTCTGGGACTGGGCAGGTGTTAAGGTTGTAAATGTGGTTGTAGACCACCCGCTTTATTACAACAAATATATCCGAAAGCACCCTGAAAAGTATATTCAGCTTGATATTGATGAAATGCATGTTGCATACATGAACAGGTTTTTCCCGGAAGTACATACTGAATATATGCTTACAGCCGGAACAGAGCTTAATTATAACAGATGTATAATGCCTGATAAGAATTACCTGTCAATGAAGGAAAGACCGATAGATATTATATTTACAGGTAATTACACTCCGAAAAGAATACTAAGGAAACATCTGGATAACATGGATGATGAGTATATAGATTTCTATGAGGGTGTGCTGTCATATCTGATAGACAATCCGTCAGAGACGATTGATGCGGCGGCGGAAAATGCGTTACGCAGGGAATTCCCTGATATTACAGACGAACAGCTTGTCGACTGCATGCCTAATATGATGTATGCAGACCTTGCTGTAAGATTCCACTACAGGGAGCTTGCAATAAGGGCACTGGCTGATTTAGGACTTAAGATTCATACTTATGGCGAAGGTTATAATTATATCGAATGTAACCACCATGAGAATATAATTGAGCATGGAGGTGTTGATTCCAAGGTGTGTCTTGATATGATTAGTCAGGCAAAGATTTCTCTTAATGTAATGCCATGGTTTAAGATGGGCGCACACGACAGAGTGTTTAATACTATGCTTAATGGAGGTGTTGCACTTACTGATACTTCGCTGTTTTATGAGAACACATTTGCAGATGGTGAAAATGTGTTGTTCTATTCACTTGAGGATTTAAGAGACTATGAAAAGTCGGGATATGATGAGTGTATTGCGGCACGAATCACGGATAAGGTTAAATGTGCATTAGCTGATACGAAACATTTGCAGGAAATCGCTGACAGCGGGTATGAATGCTGTAAGGGCAGGCATAGCTGGATTGAGAGGGCTGTAGTGATTGGGAAGTATTTTTGTTAAATGGAATTGAATAATACAAATAAACAATATATGGACACTTTTTCTGTACTTCATGCCATAAATCACTAGAATATATGACTCAATTACAGTATTATTATAATTAACAGATACGGATAGGTTATTTAATGATAGGAGTATATTATGGCAAATTCACAAAAAGGCAAGATTGATATGACCACAGGTCATATCATGAGAAATATCATACTGTTTGCGATACCGATTATTATTGGAAATGTTTTGCAGCAGTTATATACTACGGTTGATGCACTTGTAATAGGTAAATACTGTGGTGATACATCTTTAGCTGCGGTAGGAACGAGTTCGCAGCCTGTTGAAGTATTATTATGTGTCTTTTTAGGAATAGGAACAGGTGTGTCTATTCTTATTTCACAATATATCGGAGCCAGGGAATCGGGAAAGGTTGTTTCAGTATGTGGAACTTCAATAACATTTATATATATTATAGGTATTCCGATTGGAATTCTTGGATGGTTTGCAGCACCGTATATTCTGGAATTTATGAAAGTGCCGCAGGATGTGTGGAATGCTGCATTAATCTACACAAGGGTTGTATTCTTAGGTACACTTGGTAATCTGGGTTATAATATGAATGCCGGAATTTTAAGAGGACTTGGAGACAGTAAGGCTTCGTTATGGTTTCTGGTTGTGTCATGTGTTTTTAATATAGTATTTGATTTATTGTTTGTTGCAGGGGTTGGAATGGATGTAGCCGGAGCTGCACTTTCTACAAGTATTGCCATGTTTATTTCATGGATTGTAAGTATTGTTTATATAAGAAAGAAGTTTCCGGAGATACAGTTTACATTTTTGCCGAGAAGATTCTCTGGTACAATGATGAAAGATATTCTGGCTATTGGTTTGCCTGTTGGACTTAACAATTCGCTTTATTCATTAGGGCATGTTGCATTACAGACATTTAATAATTCACAGGGTGCTATATTTATGGCCGGAGGTGCAGTAGCAGGAAGAATCACAGGATGCTCTAACATAGCAATTACAGGATTGTCTTCGGCAGCCACTACATTTTCAGGACAGAATTATGGTGCGAAGAAATATGCAAGAATTAAAGAGGGACACTGGAGGATTCCATTGTGTTCAGGTCTGATTACATTAGGTTTTGGATTGTTTTTTATAATGATACATAAACCTATAATCCGTTTCTTTTCATCAGATGAAATGGTATTGATGTATGCGAGCAGACATGTAGTTGTCATGTTGCTTTCACAGTGGTTTTTTGCTATTTTTAACTGTATAATATCTATTGTAAACGGAACTGGAAAGGTGCGTTATACTACAATTGTCAACATTCTTATGCTTTGGGCAGTCAGAATTCCAAGTGCCTATATTATTAACAGATATTTTGATGGAACATGGGTAATGTTGTGTTTCCCAATATCTTTCAGCTTTGGAATGTTTGCAATGATAGGTTATTATCTGTTCTCGCCGGCATGGAAGGAAGTTATGAGAATGGCGGAAAAAAATTCATAATGCAAGTATAATATAAGGGGCTGCCGCACTAACGATTTGAAATTTCATTTCATTAGTGCGACAGCCCTTTTAATATAGCAAAAAGTTATTTCAGAATAATTACTGAAGGAAGGTAAAAAAGTATTTCATAAAGCTGTCATGTAAAATTTTGTAAAAATAAAATTAAAATGTGTTACATTTTGCGGGTGTGGATTGTATTTATTATGAAAGGAAAATGATATAATAAATTACATTTCAATGAATATATGGAGCACTACATATGGAAAACGAAAGTAAAACTGAAAATAAAAATCAGGTGGCACGTCTGCTTGAAAAACATGGCGACAGAGTTTTTCGCACTGCATTCATGTATTTAAAGAATTATCAGGATGCGGAAGATGTGTTGCAGATGACATTTGAAAAGTATCTGATTACAAAGCCGCTGTTTAAAAATGATGAACACGAAAAAGCATGGTTTTTACGGGTCGCGATTAATATAAGTAAAAATCTTGTTACAAGCGGCTGGAAGAGAAAGGTTATATATGATGATGAGCAGTTGAGATTGTTTGCAGATGAGGCTGTCGCACAGGATAATACAGGTGACAGTGATGATAACAGTGAGGCTGTATTAAAGGCAGTGCTTGCACTGCCAAAGAACCTGTCGGTTGTAATACAATTATTTTATTATGAAGAATATTCGGTTGCACAGATTGCTGATTTACTCGATATAAGTGTTGGAAATGTGACAACAAGGCTGAACCGGGCGAGAAAAAAATTAGAAAAGTCTTTAAGGGAGGTCTGATTATGGATATTGAAAAGTATTTAAAAAAAGAAAAACTCGAAAAATCTGTTTCCAATCTTAAAGCAAATGACTGGGTAAAGCAGAAAATACTTGATGAGAGTAAAGATACAGATTATGAAAAATGGCTTTTTTCATTGGAACGTAAGTCACTTGTTAAAAAGAATATAAAGATTGTAATTGCGATGAGTATTGTGGTGCTTTTTTTAATATTATTGATGCTGTATACAATTTTGAGTAACAGGTTTATGGACAAACTTGTCCAGTCTGATAATTGTATTACACTTGAATATAATCCAGATACGAAAACATATTCTTTTAACGGAACTATCAATCATAAAAACATAAATTTAACATGCGGAAAGAAATGGTATTATGTTACCGGGTATGATTTTATGAGAATGTATTATACAGATGGAAATGAAGCTGATGCGATACCGGAATTTGTATATGAATACTGGCTGATAAGATATATATTTATTGCGGCGGCACTTTTGGCGGCAATATTTATAATATACAGGTCTTTAAGAAAAATTTTAAATATAAGGAGGATATATTATATGCCATTTGGAGATTATGACAGTTCAAACAACAGTATGGATTTGCTGGGAATGCAGGCAAATAAGGATATGTATGCAAACAACAAAAATTCAGACAGAGAGTTTAAGAAGTCAAAAACTAAGAAAAAAGTTGATGTAAAGAAAATTGTGATTGTTGTTATTATTGTTGCTGCATGCCTCGCAGCATTTTTTGCCAGAAAAGTGTATACAAGAAATTATTATACACAGGAGTATACGGCAGGCACAAAGGAAATCAAAGGTAATGTCAATGTCAACAAATTTACCGACATAAGTGAAGATTTTGCGATTGGTGCAAATTCAAACGGATATGCAGTATTCAAAAATCCGTCGAAAGCATTTAAGACATTTGAAAAAATGTATGCTGATGATATCCAGAGTCTGAAAGATGAATTCGGATTAAAAGACTTCAACAAAAAAACATATCATGATTATATGACATATGGCTGGCAGTCTAATGTAGGAACAGATGAAGAAAAGCAGAATAAGAAATTTATTTCAAGTTTTCTTGATATTTATGAAAATTCGGAGTGGAGATGAAATCAGATAGATATATGGTGAATTAGTAAGTAAGGTTTCCCACGGGCACAATTTTCACATTGGGATTATAAATCCAATATGTGAAAATTGCACCCGTGGGAATATACATATTAAACAATATACATCTGATTATAATTCTGTTAGTTGCAGTAGCACGGAGAAAATATACAGATTTATTTTATACAGCTTGACGCAGGCATGTTTTTATATCATCTTCGGCATTGCTTATAAGCCTGAGGTTAAAAGTGTCGGTAAGATATTGAAGAACATTCGGGCTTATGAAAGCCGGAAGCGTCGGACCAAGGTATATATTTTTGAAACCCAGACTTAATAATGCCAGCAGGTCGGCAACGGCTTTCTGTTCATACCATGATATGATGAGTGACAGGGGAAGACCATTTATGTCTGTTTCAAAAGCATCGGCGAGTGCAGTTGCAATCCGGACAGCAGAATATGCATCGTTACACTGACCAATATCAAGCAGACGAGGGATTCCGGCAGCTTCACCGAAATCAAGCTTGTTAAAACGGTATTTTCCGCATGCAAGAGTCATGATAATACAGTCATTGGGAACAAGTTTTGCAAATTCTGTATAATAATTACGTCCGGGTCTTGCACCGTCACAGCCTCCGATAAGGAAAAAGTGTCTTATATGACCTGATTTTACGGCATCTACGATTGACTGGGCGTTGCTTAATACCGCCTCATGTCCAAAACCGACAAGTATATTATGAGGTTCAATATCTTCTTTAAACCCTCCAAGTTCAAGTGCCTGTCTTATAACGGGAGAAAAGTCCTTTTCACCGTCAGATTTTTTCTCAATGTGTTTTACGCCTTCCCAGCCGACAACATTAGTTGAATAAATTCTGTCCTTATATGAGTCTCTAGGACGCATAAGGCAGTTGGTTGTCATTATGATACATCCGGGTAAGTTGTCAAATTCTTTTTGCTGGTCCTGCCATGCACCACCAAAATTGCCAATAAGATGAGGATATTTTTTTAATCCTGCATATCCGTGGCTTGGAAGCATTTCACCGTGAGTATATATATTTATTCCTGTGCCTTCGGTCTGTTTTAATAACATTTCAAGGTCTTTTAAATCATGACCGGAGATAATTATAAATGGTCCTTTTTTGATATTCACATTAACGGTGTGAGGAGAGGGGTTATCATAAACAGATGTGTTGGCATCGTCAAGCTGTTTTATTATTTCAACAGCCATTTCACCTGTACGCATAGTAAGTCGTATAAGGTCTTCAACTGTAAGCCTGTCATCTGTTACGGCTTCAAGAGCTGTAATATAAAAATCGTCAACTTCATCGCTGTAAAATCCGAGCTCGCGTGCCTGATGTCCGTATGCACTGATACCTTTAAGACCGTATACAACAGTCTGTCTCAGTGAACGTATATCGGGGTCAAGTGATGAATCATACATAATGCCTGCGATATAGGCATCTTTTAGCATCTCATTTTTATCGTTTGGAAGTTTGTAAGTGGCATGATATGTCGGATTGTTTATTTCACCGACACTGCTTTTTAAAGTTTCTTTGATTTCCTGTGACTGACGCAGCAATTTTACATGAGCATCTGCATCGAAATTGACATTTGTAAGAGTAGTAAAAAGAGCGTTTTCGATAAATGCTACGATTGATTTATCTACGTGTTGTTCTTGTTCAATAAATGTTTTTGCATAACAGCTTATGCCCTTTATCTGAAAAATAAGTAAATCCTGCAAACCGGCTATTTCGGGAGTTTTACCGCATACACCAAGTTTAGTGCAGCCTTTGCCTCCGGCCGTCTGTTCACACTGATAGCAGAACATTTCATATCCGAGTTCCATATTATTCCCCATAAGTTCTCCTTCTTGAATGAAAGATGTATCATCCATTTGATATTGTGCATTCAGAAAGCACTGTCTTTATGATTGACATAAAATCCGGGAATAATACGGCTTTTTGTTAATTTTGTCCTTTGGAAATTATAATATTGATTTCTTCTATGCTTTTTTGATTCCGTTATGATCAGATCCTTTAAATTCACGTTCTAATTCGGAAGCAGCTTTTGGTTCCATTCCATAAAAAGCGGGGATACATGATATAACTATATTGGTCAGTATAATTCACAAACAATGATTTTTCAAGAATTAAAATATAAAAAGTATCTAAAATATCCCAATCATTTTGTGCATTTTCACTGTTGACTTTAAGCCTTTAAAGTT
>OKSX01001238.1_pt1 | contig 13327 bp, 12 predicted proteins | sample 1606391 | NCBI WGS metagenome assembly OKSX01 (sample SAMEA3879578, study PRJEB24766) | human gut metagenome | biome: human-associated habitat; feature: feces | place: USA | collected 1985/1987
TTTTTTGGACTATCGGCTTCCATGATTTGGCGAGCAGCAATGGCGTAGCAATGCCGCTTTTCAGCCGTAAGACGCTGAAAAGCATTATGTCTCCGCCGCTGATGGGCTTTATGCTGGGCGTAGTGATGGTACTGTTGGAATGGAATCTGCCTGAGCCGGTATTCAAGTCCTTTCATTATCTGGGAAGCATGACTACGCCGTTGGCGATGCTGTTCATCGGTATTGCCATGAGCAAAACCCGTTGGGAAGAGGTTGTCTTAGGCAAGGAGCTGGTAGTTGCTATGCTGGGACGCTATTTAATCTGTCCTTGGATAGTTTTCCTGATTCTGCCGTTTTTCCATCTGGAGCCGATGATGGAAAAGGTATTTGTGATTATGGCGGCGATGCCGGCAATGACCAATACTGCGATTGTGGCCAAAGGCTACGGCGGTGATTATAAGTATGCTGCCATGCTGACGGCGGTAAGCACGGTGCTGGCGGTCTTTGCTATACCGTTTTATATGTGGCTGATACACTGAAAAAGATTTGCTGTTATAAATGTCGCTGTTTGTGATAAAATAAGCATAGAGTGGTTTAAAATATAAATGATGCAAATGAGGAGGACTGAATTATGGAGTATAACAAGCTGTCTGACGAAATAATTGCCAAGCTACAGGCTTTGGTCGGCGTGCAGAATGTAGTGACGGATGCAGGGCAGATGGAAATATATGCCCATGATGAAGTAACTGACCCGGCCTATCATCATATGCCGGAGGCTGTTGTATTTGCGGAAAATGCGCAGCAGGTGGCAGCCGTGGTCAAGCTGGCGAATGAATATATCTTCCCGGTTGTGCCCCGTGGCGCAGGCACAGGTCTTGCCTGCGGTGCAGTGCCTATTTACGGCGGTGTAGTGCTTTCGCTCGAAAAGATGAATAAAATTATCGATGTTAATGCCGATGCTATGTATGCAGTTGTAGAGCCGGGTGTGCGCACCTCCGATTTGCAGACTGCGGCTGCGGCCAAGGGAGCCTTTTATGCAGGCGACCCCTGCAGCGGTGATTCCTGCTTTATCGGCGGCAATGTGGCAACCAATGCCGGTGGCAATCGCGCGGTTAAATACGGTACTACGCGTCATCAGGTATATGCCGTTGAGGTGGTAAATCCTACCGGCAAGATTGTGCAGCTGGGAGCACGCCTGCAGAAGCAGACTACAGGCTATTGCCTGGAGCAGCTGATAATCGGCAGTGAGGGTACTCTTGGTATCATTACACAGATTACCGTGAAGCTGCTGCCGTTGCCTAAGTACAGCATGGATCTGCTGGCGGTTTTTGAATCCCCTGAGGATGCTATCGGCACGGTAAACAAGTTGATTATGGCCGGTATTATGCCTACCTGCGTAGAATACATGGATAATATCACTATCAAATCCGTAGAGCGTTATCTCGGTACAACGCTGCAGGGCAGTGACAAGGGCAATTATCTTATCGTAGAAGTGGAAGGCACCAGCGAGGATGACTTGGATGAAAAGGCTTGTACGATGGATGAAATCTGCTCGGAAAACGGTGCCGGCGATGTGCTGGTAGCGGAGCACGATAAAATCTGGCAGGCACGCAAGGCCTTCGCCGAAGCAGTGCGTGCGGAAAGCCTGATTGTCTGCAAGGAGGACGTTGTCTGCCCGGTAGATCATGAGCCTGCGCTGTTGGCGGAAATTTTGCGTCTGGCCGATAAGTATCAGCTGGTAACACGCATTGCCAGCCACGCCGGTGATGGCAATATCCATCTGAATATCCTGAAGCAGGAGCAGGAGGATTATGCGGACTGGGATGCCAGAGTCAAAGCCAACCAGCCGGAGCTGTACCGCTTTATTTATGCGCACGGCGGTCGCTTGAGTGGTGAGCATGGCATTGGCGCTAAACGCAAACAGCTGATGGAGGAATTCACTAATCATGATGAGCTGGAAATGATGCGGGCTATTAAAAAAGCTCTGGATCCCAATAATATTTTGAATCCGGGCAAAATTTTCGATATAGAGTAGCATATATTAAGTAAAAGGGCATTGCCGAGAGGTGATGCCTTTTTTTGCTGCATTGATTTTTTATATATAACGCATAAACAATATTGATGTTTGGAGATATGTTCGCAAGGAGTCGGTAAACAACAAACAAAAATTCATAAAAGTATTGACAAAGTTTGCACAGCACACTATAATATAAGCAAACAGAGATTTATTAGGTGGTGATAGATATGAAAAAGTTTTTAAGTATTATCTGTTGTGCTTGTTTCCTTTATGCCGGATATAGTGCTGTGTTTGCTGATGAACCTGTTTACAAGGAGTATACGGTGACTGTCGCTGAGGGCGAAACGCTGTGGGAAATTGCCGGTCGTCATACAGAAGCGCGTGAGGATGTGCGTGAAGTCATTTTCCGCATTGAACAGGCGAACAAGCTTAACTCCAAACATATTTATCCCGGTCAGGTTTTGAAGGTGCCTCTGCGCGTTCATGATGACGGACTGATGGTAGCTGAAAGATAGATGAGAATATAATATATAATAAGCAAAATGATAAGGGCTGTTGTACATGCAGGGTGGTACAACAGCCTTTGGTACTTTATAATCTAGATTGTGAGGCTCTTGATAACCGTTAGGGATCCTCTTTGGTTATAGGGAAATATAAATTCCGGGCAGTAACAATCTCGTTACTTTAATTTCACAGAATGCTTGCAAGGCTTTTGACGTTGTTTGTCGAATATAATAAGTATTCGAGGAGGTATGCGTTATGAGAAATAAAAAATGGATTGCGGCAGCACTTGTGTGCGGCTTTGTGTTAGGTAACAGTATGCCTGCAGCGCAGGCCGGTATTTTGGATAAGGTCCTCAAGGGCGGCGTTATCGGTTATGCTGTAGATGCTACCGCTCCGGCGTTGAATAATGCAATTAACTCTGTAACGGCCAAGTATGGTGTAAGCTCGACGGATGCTACGAAAGTAGTACCTGTTATTTCTGTCGGTGACGGCAGCCGTGCCGGTGCGGCGCAGGTTTCCGGTCCGCAGTCTAAGGTTGACCAGGTGAAGGCAGCGCTGATGATTGAGCAGACGTTGTTGGGTGTGCGTTGCAAGGTGCTGATTCCGGTAGATAATGTGTCCTATAAAAATGTTAACCGTGTACAGGGCGTGGGCGTGAGCGCTTCGCTGGACGTAAAGCTTTAAAGAAGAGTGATATTGGTATAAAAAGTTGCTGGGATATAACTTAGCCTTAAATAGAAAAACCGGTGGAATTTTACTTGACGGTAAACCTCCACCGGTTTTTTAGTACATAAAGAACATAACAAGCTTTTCTGTTAGGCTTAAATAATCGGCGACACGTTCAATGCCATCGGGCCGTGTTTACCGCGTGAAAGATGATAGGAAACACGCTGGCCCTCCTGAAGACAGCGATAGCCGTCGGAACGGATGGCTGAAAAATGCACGAAAACCTCCTGACCGTTGCGTGCTTCTATAAATCCGTAGCCTTTGTTATTATTAAACCATTTTACTGTACCAATACTGAGCATAATTAAGCACCTTCTTTGACAAATATTATACTAACAGCTGTTGTAATGGATTATAACATACAATCTTGCAGAAAACAAGAAAAATTCAGAAAATTAAAACGAAAATAATTAGAGTAAGAAAAAATCTTACTCTAAGATGCTCCATTTGTCGAAAATATGCAGCTTGTTGCTGTAAAGCTGTATCCAGCGGCCGACGAGGATGGCTGCGGCAATCGTGCCTACGCCTACGCCACGCATAGCGTCGAAGTGCATAAAGGAAATTGCCAGGCTGATAGCGACGAGCGTGCAGTCGAAGCAGTTTTTAATGATGCTGAATTTAATTTTGCTGATAAAAGAAATAACCAATACGATGCCTTCACCGGCTGCAACGAAAATTTTGGCACGGATACAGAGAAAAACACCGAAGGCAAGGATGATGGTACTCAGTATGCAGTCAAACCATTGCCAGAACAAGCTGTCTGGAACTACCCAGTCCAACAGGCTCATTGAAAAATCTATGCAGTAGCCGAAGGCAATCAGCGTTAGCAGCTGGCCCAACAGCTCGCGCCAGTAAATTTGCCGCAGCAGAATGGGCTGGGCAATAATAAAAAGCAGATTCAGGACTATAGTTATTTCACCGATGCTCCAGGGCGTAAACATACTCAGAACCCATGGTACACTGGAAATGGGTGAGGTGCCTAAATCAGCTTTACAGGAAAGAGCGATGCTGATGGTCATGGTAAAGATACCGACGAGAAACATGCAGCAGCGCTGCGGAAAATATTGCTTATGCAAGCTAAAACCCCTCTTTGAAAAAATAAAATAAAATACGCTTATGTACAGCAGTTAATGCTATACAAGAGCGTTATTGATATTATACCATTTTTGTATGAAATGCGCAATACTGCGCTTTGTAAGGCGTAAAGCCTTTGCTTTTCAGCGGTTGATGTAGTACAATAATATATTGAAGAAATATATCCATAAAGGAGGATAACCTGTGATTCGTAAAACATCTGCCATGGTTGAGGCCGGTATTTTAGCTGCCGTTGCCATCGTTATGGCTTTAATAAGTATGTATGTGCCTGTGCTGGGCGCTTTCGTTAATTTCGTCTGGCCCCTGCCTATCGTCATCTGCGGCTGCCGTCACGGACTGAAGTGGAGTATTATGACATTGTTGGTTGCTACCGTGATTATTGCGATGATTATCAGCCCGATTAATGCCTTTTTCCTGGCGGCTATTTTTGGCCTTTTGGGCCTGATTTTAGGCGAGTGTATGCGACGTCATCTGCCGCCGATGAAAATGATGCTTTACGGCAGTGTCGGCGCAGTTATTGCGCTAGTGCTGAATATTGTGCTGAGCTTCTGGGTATTGGGTATTGACCCGATTGAGATGATGTTCAGCTCCTTCCACCAAAGCTTAGAGCAGCTGACTGCTTATTACCGCGAGCATGGCATGAGCGAGGCCGATATCAAAAAGACTATCGACGGGTATGCCGAAATGCTGCGTATGATGCGCATTATTATGCCGGGTGCTTTTCTGATGTGTGCGCCACTGATGGCCTTTGTGAACTATATGGCTGCCAAAAAGATTCTTACGAAGCTGGGCGAAAGCTTTGAAGCCTTTCCTCCGTTTACGATGCTGCAGGTTCCCGGCTGGATTTTGTGGCCTTATGCTGCGTCTTTGTTTGCGGTAACCTATTACTATCAGCATGATCAGGCAAGCTGGATGTATACACTGTCTGTCAATGTGCAGACGGTCTGCAGCTTTGTGCTGGTTTTGCAGGGCATCGTGCTGCTGTACTGGTTTGTAGAAACAAAGCATAAGCCGCGCTGGTGGGCCAATATCGGTATAGCGCTGCTCTTTATAGTGCCTATCTTTACTCAGATTATGGTTTATGTAGGTGCCTTTGATATTGTTATGGACTTCAGGAAAATCCGTCCTGCAAGCAGATTCAGAAAACAAAGGTAAAGTTCGGCAGCTGTGCCGGATTTGAGGTGAAAATAATGTTCAGTAGGTTTAACCGGAATATGAATTCCAAAGCGGATACTAATATTTATTTGCTGATAATTGTGCTGCTGGCAGTATTGGTCTGCTATCTGCAGCCAAAGCTGATTATCCCGGCGCTGATTATTTTTGGTATTATCTACTATTTCAGCCGCCAGAACCTTATCAACAGGGAAATCTTTTTCAGCAGCTATCTGGATAATATTATCCGCAATATTGAACGTACCAACCATTTTGCGGTGCGCAAGCTTGATGTAGGTATTGCAGTTTTTTCCAAAGATGGCAAGCTGCAATGGAAAAATGAATTGTTCGCCTCTTGGACAGGCAAAAGTAATCTGGAAGGCAAAAAGCCGGAGGAAATTCTGCCGTTGGCGCAGAATGCTTTTGAGCTGATGAGCGTGCGTGACGGAGAGCAGGTTATTCAGATTGAGGACCACTATTACCGTATGCGCTATTACAGTGTAGAGACGCAGGAGCGTCACAGCAAAAAGGAAAACACCTCCAGCGGCCTGATGCTGTATCTGACGGATATCACGGATTATGAGCTCTTGCGCCAGAAATACAGCAATGATAAGCTGTGTCTTGCTTATGTGCGCTTTGATAACTACGAAGAGGTTATGCGCGGTCTTAGCGAAACCAATATGGCCAACTTAAATGGCGAAATCAATGAGCTGCTGACCAAGTGGGCTGCCTCTAAGCAGGGCTTTATCTGCCGCATGAACAAGGAAAGCAGCCTGATGGGATTTTCCATGTCTGCCGTAATGGATATGATGGAAGATAAGTTCATGATTCTCGATAAGGTGCGCGAAATCCGCAGCGGCAATAAAATTCCGCCTACTGTAAGTATAGGCGTAGCCTGCGACGGTGTTACGCTGGAGGAGCTTATCGGCAATGCCAATAAGAGCCTGTATCTGGCATTAGGACGCGGCGGTGACCAGGCTGTTGTTATGAAGGATAAGAATACGCAGTTCTTTGGCGGCACGAGCAGTGTAGGTGCCAAAAGTACGCGTGTACGTGCCCGTATCGTGGCGCAGACGATTCATGAGCAGATGCTGCAGGCTGACCGTATCTTTGTTATGGGACACGTTAATGAGGATTATGATGCTATCGGCGCTACTATTGGTATGGCTAAGCTGGGCTTGTCGCTGGGCAAGGAAACCTATATTGTCAGCAGCGAGCATAACGCTTATTATAAGCGTATTACCGAGGTGCTGGATAATGAGAACATCATTTTTTCGGCTAACGAAACAAAGTATATAGATATTATGCGGAGCGGTGCCGATGCTTTGCCGCTGGTTACCAATAAGAGCCTTATGATTATTGTCGACCATCACCGCGAGGTGCTTTCGGCCAGCAAGGCTGTGCTGCAGGCAGCTAAGAACCGCATTATTATTGACCATCATCGTCGTGCCGAGGATATTATCGGTGATACAACACTGCTGTATCTGGAGCCCTCCAGCTCGTCTACCAGTGAGCTGGTAACGGAGCTGATAGGTTATTTTGACGACAGACTGGATATTACGCCGGCGGAGGCAACAGCTCTGTATGCAGGCATTGTACTGGATACGAAAAACTTTAATGTGCAGACAGGCGAGCGTACCTTTGAGGCTGCCGCTCTGCTACGCCGCTGCGGTGCCAACCCGAATCTGATACGCCAGCTGTTTAAGGATGATTTGAGCTTTGTACAGCAAAAGGCCAAGCTGATTGCTGGGGCTAAAATGCCGATACCCGGTTTATCTATTGCAATTATGCGTAATGCAGATAATGATACTATGTCTTCCGTGCTTGCCGCGCAGACAGCGGATACTCTGATTACTATTGAGAGTGTAGCTGTAGGCATGGCAATTGTTGAATATAAAGATGGTTCCCTGAGCATAAGTGCCCGCAGTGACGGCAGCGTCAATGTGCAGGTAATTATGGAAGAGCTGGGCGGCGGCGGTCATCAGACGGTGGCCGGTGTGCAGCTGGCAAATAAACGTGCCAGGGATGTAGAAGCGCAGATTATCGCGCTGACTAAAAAACAGTTAGAGGAGTGTCGAACAGATGAAAGTAATTCTTTTACAAGATGTTAAAAGCTTAGGCAAAAAAGGTGAAATTGTAGAAACTGCTGAAGGCTATGGCCGCAACTACCTGCTGCCGCGTAAATTGGCTAAGGAAGCTACCGCAGCTAACCTCAACCAGGCTAAACAGGACCAGGCAACCGCTAAGCATCGTGCAGCTCAGGCTAAGGATGAGGCTGTTGTTTTGGGTGCACAGGTAGAAAAGGTTGTAGTAACCATGAAGGTACGCGTGGGTGAAAATGGTAAAATGTTTGGCTCCGTAACCTCCAAGGATGTTGCCGAAGCTTTGATTAAGCAAACCGGTCTGAACATTGACCGTCGTAAAATCGAGCTGAAATCCGCAGTTAAGGGCTTAGGCGAATACACCGCTGTTGCTAAGCTGCATACCGATGTAACTGCTAACTTCAAGGTTATGGTAGTTGCCGAATAATTTCAGAGCGAAGCTGATGCATGTGGCAGTCGCCGGTGGCGGCTGCCGCTTTTACTTTGTTGACAAGGATTTAACTGTTTAGTACAATGAAATAGTTAGTTTTTTTATTTACAAAATAATTGTGTATTGCAGGAGGTTATGATGCAGGCTCCTATTGAAGAATTACGTGCCTTTGTCGAAAAGAACAGGCATGAAATGTTGTTATTTTGGGAAAACCTGGTGAATATGCAGGCAGGCTCCCATGAAATCGAGAAGGTCAACAGAATAATTGACTTTTTGAAGAAGCATTTTGAAGCAGAAGGTATTGACTGCCGCCTTGTAGACAGCAAGGGCAGCGCCAATGTGCTGGTAGCTGAGCTGAACAAGGATGTACCCGGTAAGCCGCTTCTGCTTGCAGGTCATTGCGACACTGTTTTTCCTTCCGGCAGCTATCCGGAAGATCCTTTTCATATTAAGGACGGTTTTGCTTATGGTCCCGGCGTAGTAGATATGAAAAACGGCATTGCCCAGATTTTTTATCTGCTGGTGGCCTTAAAGCATTTCGGCTACAAGGACAGACCGGTAAAGGCTGTGATTGTCGGTGATGAGGAAAGCGCTCATGCAGCAGGTATTACTGATAAGATTTTGCTGCAGGAGGCTGAAGGTTCCCTGTGCTGCTTTAATATGGAAAGCGGACGCATGGATAACTGCCTTACTGTCGGCCGCAAGGGCGGTATGGACTGCCATATTACAGTGCATGGCGTGGCAGCGCATGCAGGCAATGATTATCTCAAGGGACGCAATGCGATTATTGAGATGTCTTATAAGCTGCCGCTGCTGCAGAACCTGACGCTTTATGATGAGGGCCTGACGGTAAGCGTAGGCGTTATCAAGGGCGGCATGGTTTCCAATGCCGTGCCGGATATTTGCTATGCCGAGCTGGATGTACGCTACAAAAAGCTGGAGCATATGGAATATATCCAGCAGAAAATCCGCGAGGTCTGCGCCAAAACCTATATCGAAGGTACAACAACCGAGGTAGAGTTTGTCGCACCGATGCCGGCGTTTGAGGAAACAGAGGCCAACCATAAGCTGCTTGATTATATCAACAGCGTTGCTGCGAAGTGCGGTTATCCTGCTTCGGAGCCGATTTATGTCGGCGGTATGTCGGATGCATCATATTTCGGCAGTCTTGGTATTCCTACTGTCTGCTCTATGGGCGGCCAGGGTTCCGGCGCACACACCAAGCAGGAGTGTGCTTCGGTAGACAGCTTCTTCCGCCGTTGGATGATTGCTGTAGCTTGTGCTATGGAGCTACAGGACTACACAGAAAAATTTGCATAATAAGCTAGGAGAGATGTATTGATGTCCAAGGAACAGGTAAAAGCCTTTAAGGCACCAAGTCCCATAATTATTCTGGTCTGCGTTATTTTGTTTTGCGCACTGGCCAGCTATGTAATTCCTGCAGGCGTGTATGAGCGCGTAAAGGATGTACACACCGGTAAAATGGTCGTTGACCCTGCTACCTTCCATTATGTAGCACAAAAGCCGACAGGCTTTTTGGATTTCTTTACTTCCGTCAACAAGGGCTTTAAGGGTGGCATCACCATTATCGCCTTCCTGTTTATGGTTGGCGGTTCGTTGAACATTTTAGCCAAGACCGGCGCCATTGTTGCCGGCCTCAGTGCTTTAGTTAAAAAAATGCGCAATCACAGCATTCTGCTGATTCCGGTGCTGATGACTACGTTGGCAACCTTTTCTACCTTAGCAGGCTGCAATGAGGAATATCTGGCCTTTACTCCGCTGGTAGTAAGCGTGGCGCTGGCTTTGGGTTTTGACTCCCTTACTGCGTTAGGTATGCTGTTCTGCTCCGTTGCTGCGGGCTATGGCGCAGGCTGCACCCAGCCGTTTTCCGTCGGCGTAGCACAGGGTATTGCCGGTGTGCCGATCTTTTCCGCTCTGCCCTACCGCGTAGGTATTTTCTTCGTCCTGCTGATACTGAATATTTCCTTCGTTATGTATCATGCGCATAAGGTAAAGAAAAATCCACAGAGCAGCCCTGTTTATGAAATTGACCAAGCTAAGACTCATGATATCAATATTGACGAGGCAGAGCCGCTGACTACGCGTCAGGCTATCTGCTTAGCGCTTTTGGGCCTGAACTTTGTGGGTATTATCGTCGGCGTTTTGAAATTTGATTTTTACATGAATGAAATTTCCGCATTGTTCATCATCATGGGTGTTTTGTCTGGTATTATTTGCGGCCTGAAGCCCAATGATATCTGCGACGCCTTTCTTGACGGCTGCAAGGGTATGATGCTGCCTTGTCTGGCGGTAGCAATGTGTAAGGCGGCAACTATTCTGCTGGATAACGCCAGAGTTATGGATACCATCATTCATGCTCTCGCCGGTATGCTGGACGTATTCCCGTCCTCCGCGATTGCCTTCGGTATGTTTATTATCCAGGATTGCTTCAACCTGCTGGTGCCCTCCAGCTCCGGTCAGGCAGCAATTTCTATGCCGATTATGGCACCGCTGGCTGATATCGTAGGCCTGACACGTCAGACCGCCGTTTTCGCCTTCACCTTCGGTGATGCGTTTACCAACTGTATTACTCCTGCGTCCGGTGCAACTATGTCCTATCTGGCAATGGCAAACGTGCCTTATAAAAAATGGCTGCGTTTTGTACTGCCGCTGATTGGCGCATGGTGGATAGTTGCATTCTGCTTCCTGACCTATGCGACAGCAATTAACCTCGGTCCGGTTTAATAAGCAGGCAATATAACGAATTTATAAAGGAAGTACGCTGCTGATATAAGCTGCTGGGAAAAATTAACTTTTCCTAAGTAATTTATATCACAGGTACTTCCTTTTTTGATTATTTAGGTGTAAAATATTTGCTGTTACGCAATTGTTTTTGAATACTTGCGGAATATATGAGAATACAGGTAAAAAGATGATTTTGACCGACGAGAGATCTAAAAAACTAAGCTAATCTGCAATGAGAATTATGAGAGAATGAGAGGGATGCAGATGGAAGTAGCAGGCTTTTTGGCCTTAGGTATTTTAGTTGGCTTATTGGGGGCGCTTTTAGGCATTGGCGGCGGTATGGTGATTGTACCGCTTCTGGTGTTTGCTTGGCATTATGAGCCGCAGCTGGCCATCGGTACTTCGGTGCTGGTGGTACTGCTGAATGCTGTTTCGGGGACTTGGGGGTATATCAGGCAGAAGAAGGTTTGCGTAGATGCGGCCTTGAAATTTGCCGTGGCTACCGTTCCCGGTGCATTTTTAGGCAGCTATGCTGCAGAATATCTGCAGGGCAGGCTTTTTTATCTGGTGTTCGGCGCTTTCTTTGTGCTGGCGGCGATAAATATGTATCGCAAGGCCAGTAAGAATGCGGCGGGTAAGACGGCCGGCGTGGTGCCGGAAGTCTATAACTGGAAGCTGGGCGTTCTTTGCAGCGTCGGTGTGGGCTTTTTAGCCAGCATTTTGGGCATAGGCGGCGGTATTGTCCACGTTCCCTTTATGGTTTATGTACTGAATTTCCCGGTGCACGTGGCCATTGCTACTTCTACCTGCATTTTGGCAGTTTCCTCGCTTGCAGGCTTAGTTTCGCATGCTATGCTGGGGCATATTGTGTGGACCAGCGGCTTGGCGATTGGTGCGGGTGCCTTTGTCGGTGCTCAGGGCGGTGTAGCCTTGGCGCAAAGGCTGCAGTCCGGCATTTTGATGAAGCTGGCGAGCGTACTGGTGCTGATTACCGGCATTAAATTTTTGATGAATGTTCTATAAAGTGCAGTATGTTTATAATTAAATATAGTGCAGTAATAAGAGTTCAGTTTTGCATAAAAATGTGAGGTCAGATGCAAAAGTAATGACATCCGGAAGTTGAAAAATGCTATTGCCATTGTTATGAAGAAGGCAGAGATGTAAATGCAGTATTGAGCTTGCTGAAGATACGCAAAAGCAGTCGCAATCATCGTTGATGATAGAACGACTGCTTTTTTTGCTGTCTGCTGCATCGCTTAAAGTGTTGCTTAGCAGTATGTTTGTGTAAGCTGCGAAAAATACCGATACGCAAACTGAATATAGCAAATTTATGAGAAATGAATATACTAATAAGTTCAGTTGTGAGTATAATACTACACATAACCTATTATTTGCATATATTTTGGAGGTAGTCACAATGAACGAACGTTATAAATTAAATGCACAGCTGGCACAGATGTTAAAGGGTGGCGTAATTATGGATGTTACGACACCGGAGCAGGCGCGTATTGCGGAGGCAGCAGGTGCCTGCGCTGTTATGGCATTGGAAAAGATTCCTGCCGATATCCGTGCGGCAGGCGGCGTAGCACGCATGAGCGACCCGAAGCTGATTAAGGAAATTCAAAACGCTGTTTCTATTCCTGTTATGGCAAAGGTGCGCATCGGTCATTTCGTAGAAGCGCAGATTCTGGAGGCTCTGGAGATTGACTATATCGACGAGAGCGAAGTGCTTTCTCCGGCTGATGATGTTTACCATATCGATAAAACTAAGTTTAACGTACCGTTTGTCTGCGGTGCCAAGGATTTGGGCGAAGCATTGCGCCGTATTAACGAGGGTGCATCCATGATCCGTACCAAAGGCGAGCCCGGTACCGGTGACGTTGTACAGGCAGTACGTCATATGCGCAAAATGAATCAGCAAATTGCGCAAATCGCTGCAATGGAAGAAAACGAACTGTTCAACGCTGCCAAGGAGCTGCAGGTACCGTATGATCTGGTAGTTTACGTACATGAGCATAAACGCTTGCCGGTAGTAAATTTTGCAGCAGGCGGTGTAGCAACTCCGGCGGATGCAGCTTTGATGATGCAGCTGGGTGCCGAGGGCGTTTTCGTAGGCTCCGGTATTTTCAAATCCGGCGACCCGGCAAAGCGTGCGCAGGCTATTGTTAAAGCAGTAACCAACTTCAACGATGCTAAGATGCTGGCAGAGCTGTCCGAGGATTTGGGCGAAGCTATGGTAGGCATCAACGAGCAGGAGATTCAGCTGCTGATGGCGGAGCGTGGTAAATAATGAGAATCGGCGTTTTAGCACTGCAGGGTGCGTTTATTGAGCACGTGCAGGCCTTGCGTCAGCTGGGCGTGGAGGCTGTAGAGCTGCGTCAGCTGCCGGATTTGGAGCAGCCCCTGGACGGCATCGTCCTGCCGGGCGGCGAAAGTACGGTACAGGGCAAGCTGTTGCATGAGCTTGGTATGTTTGCACCGCTGCAGAAAAAAATAGCGCAGGGCTTGCCGGTACTGGCAACCTGCGCGGGTATGATTCTGTTGGCGGAAAAGCTGACAAACGACAGCAAGGTGCAC
>OKSX01001239.1_pt1 | contig 13322 bp, 8 predicted proteins | sample 1606391 | NCBI WGS metagenome assembly OKSX01 (sample SAMEA3879578, study PRJEB24766) | human gut metagenome | biome: human-associated habitat; feature: feces | place: USA | collected 1985/1987
TATACGCAGCGTCGAGCTAATTTGGATGCAGCGGATGTCGCGTATTGTTATGGAACTCAAATTGGTGTGGCCGAATCGACAGATCATGGACAAACGTGGGTATATCGTGGAACTTTGGATTTGGAATTTGAGAAAGGACATAATACATTTTGGGCGCCAGAAGTTGTATGTCAGAATGGTAAATACCATATGTTTGTGTCTTATATACAAGGAGTGAGAAATCATTGGGGAGGAACTGCCTACATTGCTCATTATGTTAGTTCCAATTTATGGGATTGGAAATATGAAGGATTGTTGAATTTGTCTTCTGGAGCTGTTATTGACGCAGCTCTTTGTCAAAAGTCAGATGGAAAATGGCTTATCTGGTATAAAGATGAATCCTCTGGTGCGCATACTTTTGTTGCAGAAAGTTCGGATTTATATAATTGGTCAAAGCCTAAATTGGCTATAGGCGGAGATGCTCATGAAGGACCAAATATCTTTTACTTTTCAGGTTATTATTGGATGTTGACGGATGAATGGAGAGGACTTCGTTTGTATAAATCAGAAGATCTTGAGCATTGGGAAAAACAGGGGCTTATTTTGGATGGACCAAGTTCTAGGCCTGAAGATAAACCGAGTGGGGCCCATGCAGATGTTTTGGTCGTAGCGAATCGTGCCTACGTGTTCTATTTTACTCACCCTGGGCGAAAATCTCATACGGAATCTCCCATTGATTCAAATGGAGTATTACCTTATGAATTAAGGCGTTCTTCTATACAAGTTGCACCATTGATCTATCAGGATGGCACTTTAGTTTGTGATCGGAATGGTGATTTTGACTTTTATTTACCTTCAGAATAAGTTTATAGAATGAATACTGATGGGGATATATGTTGCTATGAGAAAAATAATTTGAACTTTTCGAAGTTTACTGTTATCTTTACAATTACTTTTATGAGGAATAAAGAAACAGTATATGAAGAAAATTGTAGGAGTAAGTTTTTTATCCTTTTGGATAAGTGTATGTTCTTTGGCTCAAACACAGATCTATGTTTCTCCGCGAGGAAACGATAAAGCAGAAGGAACCTTGAAGCAACCGCTACGAACGATTCAGGCGGCCGTTGATAAGGCTAGTCAGAAAAAGGATGCAGATGTAGAGATTGTATTGCGTGGCGGTGCTTATGAGCTGGATAGGACGGTGGAAATAGGAAAAGGTTTGTATGCTTCTCTGCGGATAAAACCTTATGGAAAGGAAGTCGTTTCTGTTTCGGGTGGTCGGACAATTGCCTTGAATCGTTTGAAGAAGGTTTCGAATCCGGATGTGAAGGCACGGTTGCAGCCTCAGGTAAGTTCCGTTGTACGTGAATTGGATTTACAGAAGTTGGGAATAGATGTGCAAGGATTGCGTCCGTCGGGTTTTGGTCGTCCCAGTAGTGCGGCTTGGACCGAATTGTTCATGAACGAACAACCTTTGCAGATTGCCCGTTGGCCGAATGATTCGACTGTCTTGATCGGGAAAGTATTGAAGGCAGGAACCGGAGAGCATGTGGCAGAGGCAGAGTTGCCGGTATTCTGTTATAATGAAGATCGTCCGTCTGCTTGGAAAAATGCCGGGAAGTTTTGGATTGGTGGATATTTCGCCCATGGGTATGCAGATGATATGATACCTGTTGAAAAGATTGATCCTTCGGATAAGACAATCCATCCGGCGATGCAAACGGTCTATGGCTTTATGACGGGAGCTGACTGGCGACGTTGGTATGCGTTGAATTTATTGGAAGAATTGGATTTGCCAGGTGAGTATGTGATCGATGAGGAAGAAGGCAAGATGTATGTATATCCGAAAGATACACTCTTATCATTGCATATATCAGTGTTGGATGAACCTTTGGTGGCTTTGGAGCATTGTTCGGATGTAACATTGGAAAATCTGACATTTGAATATGGACGGTATATCGGTATCTATTTGGAGGATACCAAACATGTGCGTATTCAGGGATGTACGATCCGGAATATGGGCGGTGTAGCTGTATCAATGGGAAAAGGTTCTTTTACTCCTGGAAAAGTTACGTTAAAACCTCATGCAGCAGAGGCAGGTGGTGAGCCAACTTCCCGTGTTATTGGAGATTTGATAGGTAAAGTATATCAAGAGACTTTGTATAATAGAGAGGCTGGAAGCGATAACGGCATTGTGGATTGTTATATATACCATGTTGGTGCAGGCGGTGTTAGTTTGGGTGGAGGCGATCGGGCTTCATTGACTCCGGCAAATAACTTTGTGGAAAACTGTCGGATACATGATTTTAACCGAATTGAGAAGTCATATCGTCCGGGCGTGTGGATCGATGGAGTAGGAAACCGGGTTTCTCAGTGTGACATTTATAATGCACCCAGTATGGCAATTCTGTTTCATGGGAATAACCATGTGATAGAATATTGTAAGATTACGAATGTTTGTGGCGAAGTGGATGATCAAGGAGCGATTTATTACGGACGTGATCCGTCTGAGCAAGGCAATGTCATTCGGTATTGTTATTTTCATAAGTTAAGTCCGCGTCATCGGGTAACGGCTACTTATCATGATGATGGTGCTTGTGGTGGTGAAGTCTATGGTAATATTTATCACAATGCCGGTTCTTTACCTGTATTGATCGGTGGTGGACATTATAACCATTATCATCATAATTTATTTATTGATTCACCCTGTGCCATTCATTTGGATAATCGTATGCAGAATTGGGGTACGGGAATGGTGGCTCCGGATGGAATCATTGATCAGCGTTTGAAGAAAGTTCGTCATACCGAACCTCCTTATAGCGAGGCTTATCCGAAATTGGTAAACTATTGGCAGGAAGATCCGGCTTATCCACATGGAAATCTGATTGAAAGTAATCTCTTCTATCGTATTGGTAATGTGGTCCATGGAGAGACTCAATGGGCCGAGTTTCGGAATAACTGGATAACCAATGAAGATCCGGGTTTTGTCAATCCTGACAATCCATTAGAGGGATTCAAGGCTGATGCTGATCTATTCAAGTATATTCCGGGTTTTCCTCAGTTGCCTTTTGATAAGATTGGATCGAAACTTCCGTAATGGATTGCTAAATAATTCGGATTTTATTTCTCTATCTCTGTTTTTTTGCGTTTCTTGTACACCAATTAACGTAATAGTCATTTTATTTAAGATGATAGAAAAATGAAGAGACATTTGAAACAAATCTGTTTAATGGCTTTGGTTTGTTTGGAGGCCTTTTTTCTTTCGTGCTCAGGGAAAAAGACTGAAACAAATCAGGTCACGGCGTCTTCGACGAAGAGTAATGTATTGCCTGAATGGGCATTGGGTGGTTTTGTGAGACCGGAAGGCGTGAATCCCATCATTCAACCTCGGCCGGAAAGTAAATTCAACTGTCCGATGCGGAAAGAACCTGTCGGTTGGGAAGAAAGTGATACCTTTAATCCGGCAGCTACCCTGAAGGGTGATACGATCTGTGTGTTGTATCGGGCAGAAGATAATTCTGCTAAAGGCATTGGTATGCGTACTTCCAGAATTGGTTTGGCTGAGAGTACGGATGGTATTACGATGGTCCGGCGTGATAAACCGGTGATGTATCCGGCAGAAGATAATGCCAAAGAATTTGAATGGCCGGGTGGTTGTGAAGATCCGCGTGTAGCCATGACGGAAGATGGACTCTATGTCATGTTATACACCGCTTGGAATCGGGATGTGCCTCGTTTGTCGGTTGCAACTTCCAAAGATTTGCTCACTTGGGAAAAGCATGGGCCTGCTTTTGCCAAGGCTTATAACGGGCGTTTCAAAGATATGGCTTGTAAGTCCGGTTCGATTGTAACAAAACTGGTGGATGGTAAGCAAACGATTGCTAAGGTAAATGGGAAATATCTGATGTACTGGGGAGAACACATGGTGGCTGCCGCTACTTCTGATGACTTGATCCATTGGGAACCGGTGTTGGATGATCAAAACGAGTTGCTCGGACTTATTTATCCTCGGGAGAAATACTTTGACAGCGCTTTGACCGAATGTGGTCCTCCGGCAGTGATTACGGAAGATGGTATTCTTTTATTATATAATGGAAAGAACGAAACCAACGAGAAACGGGATCCTCGCTTCAATGCCGGTACATACAGCGCTGGTCAGGTCTTGTTCGATCTTCAGCATCCTTATCAGGCGATCGGACGATTGGATGTTCCGTTCTTCCGACCTATGGCAGACTTTGAAAAGAGTGGTCAGTATGTGGATGGAACGGTCTTTATCGAAGGCCTGGTATTCTTTAAAGGAAAATGGTACTTGTATTATGGTTGTGCCGATTCGATGGTGGGCGTGGCTGTATATGATCCACAGCACAAAGCCGATGGAGATATATTACCTTGATTAGGAAAAACGTCAGTTACTCTGGTTACTTCGAGTAGCTGACGTTTTTTTCTTATGGAAAGATTTTCATTTTTCTGAAAAAATTTACTTCTTTTGTAGGTTTGTTGGCCTATGGGGAAAACAGAAGTACATATGTTGACAGAAATCGCAGCCGGAAATATCCAAGCATTCGAGCAGTTATTCTTTCGATATCAGCCGAAGCTGGTTTGTTTCCTGACGGGTTTGACGCATGATTCGGAATTAAGCCGTGACATGGCGCAAGAGATGTTCCTCTCTATTTGGAAAGACCGTGAGAAACTGGTACAGGTGGAGTCTATTTCTGCCTATCTTTATCAAATGGCCCGCTATAAAGTATATGATTACTTTGATCATCTGGCTGTGACCGAACAGTATGCCCATGAATATCTGGAAAATGCCTCCGAAGCAGAGTCGGAAGAGGAACAATTGTTTGCCCGTGAGCTTCAGACGATGATTCAAGCGGCTGTTCAGCAAATGCCACCCCAACGTCAATTAGTTTATCGGATGAGCAGGGAAGAAGGCTTGTCCAATGATGAAATAGCTCTCCGTCTGCATATCAGCAAACGAACTGTAGAGAATCACCTGACGGCTGCATTGGCCATCTTGCGTAAGGTCGTATATTTATGGCTGCTCCTGATGGTTCGATAATTATGACGGACTATGAAATTTGTCACTTTCTTTTCATAAGCAGTTCTTTCAGATGTACCTTTTTTCCCAATATACTTATCTTCAAGTTCTGATAATGTTTTTATGTTTCTCATTTCTTAATAGGCTTATGTGGAAAAACAAATGTAACGTAAAAGTAACATAAATCAAAGCAATTAAGAAAAAATAGATGTTGTTGTTTTTTTAACAAAAAAATCTCCATTTGGCTTGTGTGTGTTTCGGTGTTGAACCTACATACGTATAAAAGCAGATAATATGGATGCACACGAATCAATTAAAAAGTTATTCCAACTATATGTTGGGAAGCGTTTTTCCAAAGTAGGGAAAGCCTTGTTTGGAAAATGGTTGCGTGCGGAACAAGATCAGGAGATTAAAGAACATCTGTTGCGGCAACATTGGGAAACAGCAACGAGCGAGATATCAGCAGATACGTGGAAAGATTGGAACCGGTTGCGCTCTCAGATGGATACTTCTTTCCACCGGAAAAAGCAAATCCAGCTGATGTGGTTGAAATATGCTGCTGTGGTGACTTTGTTTTTGGTTTCTGTGGGTGGAACCTATTGGATAACGGAGCAACATACGTTACACCAGTCGGTTGAAATGGCTGAATTGTTTGTTCCTTATGGCGAGACCCGCGAAATACAGCTACCGGATAGTTCCCGTGTGTGGGTGAATGCCGGATCAACCATACTGTATCCGAAGGATTTTCGGAAGATGGATTCCCGTACAATCTATCTGACGGGTGAAGCTTCTTTTCAGGTTTATAAAAACAAGAAGAAGCCGTTTATCGTCAAGACTTCCGGTGTGGATGTCCAAGCTTTGGGAACTGTTTTTACTGTAAAATCGTATGCGGGTGAAGATTATACGACTACCACGTTGGAAGAAGGCAGTGTGAAAGTCAGTCTGCAGGATGGAAGGACGCAGTCGTATGTACTGAAGCCCAGTGAGCAATTGGTGTATTCGCATCGAGATCATAGCGTGCAACGAAATCGGGTAGATCTGTCTTTGTATAAGATGACACGCGAAGGCTATCTGATTTTCGAGGATGTTCCTTTCTGGCAACTCGTTTCGACGCTGGAAAAGAAATACGGAGTTACGTTCCAATACAATGCAACCCGTTATGGGAACGATTTGTATCATGTGAAGTTTGCCCCGGATGAAACGATTGAGGATGTCATGGAAATCCTGCATCAGCTGATGGGCATACAGTATGCAATTAAAGAAAATAATATCATTGTCAAATAATAAAAAAGGAGGATATCATGAAAAAAAGAAAAACCGGAAAGAATAGCGGCCAACTTCCCTTTCCGGTATTTGAAACCCTAGTCTTTTGCGTTCAACAGAACAGGAGAAATCAATCAAATTTCTAATACTAAAATTTCAAACGTACAAATTTATGAATTTATCAAATCTAATGCCAGGAGAGAGTAGAAAAAAAATATCCCGGCTATTGTGTATTACAGCATTATCAACATGTAGCGTATTCGCTTACGCGCAACAACAACAAGTCAAACTGACCGGAAGTAATCTTCCGTTGAAAAGCGTCTTTAAACAAATCGAAAAGCAAACGGATCTTTCTATCGACTACAGATCGCAGGATGTCGATGATTCCCGTATTGTGAAGCAAATGCCGAAGGCAACCACCGTGCAACAAGCCATGAATCAATTGCTGGCAGGAACAGATTGCGTGGTGACCTTCAGTAACGGACACATCATCATCAAGAAACAAGCATCTAATACTACTAACCAGCAATCCAAACAGGTAAAAGGGACCATTGTGGATGCTACGGGTATGCCGGTGATCGGTGCCAATGTGATGGTAAAGGGAACTACCAATGGAACGATTACCGATATGGACGGTAATTTCTCGTTGGAGGCAGATAATAACGCCATCCTTATTGTATCTTACATTGGCTTTGCCAACCAGGAAATAAAAGTAGGTAATCAGACAAATTTGTCTATTACTATGAAAGAAGATGCAGAGGCTTTGGATGAACTGGTAGTTGTGGGATATGGAACACAGAAGAAAGTGAATTTGACGGGGGCGGTAGCCTCTATTTCTTCTGAAGAAATACAAAGTCGTCCTATTACAAATGTTACTCAAGCTTTACAAGGAATTACTCCGGGTTTAAATATTACGGCGTCGGATACTTATGGAGGGGAAGTTGGGAGTCCAATGGATATGAATATCCGGGGAGTTGGCTCTTTGACTGAAGGATCAGGAAAACCTTATGTATTAGTCGATGGAGTTCCTATGGATTTATCATTAGTGAATCCTAATGATATAGAAAATATATCTGTATTAAAGGATGCTGCGTCTGCAGCTATTTATGGTGCTAGGGCAGCTTATGGTGTGATTTTAGTAACTACAAAGTCTGGATCAAAAGGAGAAAAATTTCAAATTTCGTACAATGCGAATTTTGGTTGGAAAACACCTACGATGCTTCAGAAAACATCTAATGCTTTAGATTATGCTAATGCTGTTAATGAGTCGTGTAGGAATTCAGGAATCTCTCCATTGTATTCTGATGAAGTTGTCGAGTTGATTAAACAAAATATAGCTTCAGGAGGAACAATGGCGGGTATTTTACCAGATCCTACTAGCCCCAATAAATTTGGTGAGTACGATCAGACTTATGCCAATACTGATTGGACAAAAGTATATTATAAAGATTGGGCTTTTCAAAATAGCCATGATATATCTATTTCTGGTGCTACTGATAAATCCAATTATTATGCTGGTTTAGGTTACACATCACAGGATGGACAATTAAATTTCTTTGACGAGAATTATAAACGATATAATGTTACGGTTAATAATAGTACTCAATTAACAAAATGGTTAAAGTTTAAACTGAATTCAAAATTTGCATATAGTAAGAAAAATGTACCAGTTGGTTATGGTGGTACAGATAGAACTGTGAATTATCATATGATGGCACGTGCGTATCCTACGTTGCCAGTATATAATCCTAATGGAGATTTTACAGAATCTTGTAACGTAGCGCAAATTTTGTCTGAAGGAGGATCTGAAAAAGAGTCAACTACAACTGTTTATATTACTCCAAGTTTTGAAATAAATGTGTTGGATGATTTAAAAATTAATGGCGATTTTACTTATAACTACGTAGGTTCTGATAGAGATACTCATTTTGCCAAAGTTAATGTAGGTAATGTAGATGGGACAACAACACACTTACATCATGCCAATAACTTTAATAAAATAGAAGAAGAACAGTCTTCGGTGACGTACACAACTGGTAATATATATGCTAGTTATGCAAAAGATTTTAATAAACATCATATTGATGCATTAGTTGGTGGACAGATAGAATATAATAGTACAAAGAATTTAATTGGTTCTAAACGAGATTTGATAACGGATGAAGTCCCTTCTATTGGTACGGCAACGGGTTTGACAGACTTAAGAGATGAAATGTCAGAATGGTCCACTTTAGGAAGTTTTATTCGATTAAATTATTCATTTGATGATCGTTATATGCTTTCTTTTAATGGCCGATATGATGGATCATCTCGATTTAGATCTGGAAAGCAATGGGGATTTTTCCCCTCTTTCTCAGGTGCATATAATATGCATAGAGAAAAATTTTGGGAACCTATATCACCTTATGTTAATACGTTTAAACTACGAGCTTCGTATGGTACTTTAGGAAATCAGGAAGTTCCTAATTACTTGTTTTATGAAACAATTCCAGTGAAAACGAATCTGTCTTATATTATTAATGGTGCAAGACCTATTTATACGCAAACTCCAGATTTAGTAAGTTGGAATTTAACATGGGAAGAATCTCGAACATTGAATGTTGGAGGTGATATTTCATTTTTGGATAATCGTTTGTCTGGAAGTTTTGATTGGTATACGCGTGAAACTGTTAATATGTTTGGACCCGCAGAAGCCCTTCCTGCTGTGTTAGGGAAAGATGCTCCAAAAATGAATAATGCTTCGTTGAGGACAACAGGTATTGAATTAAGTTTAACATGGAAACAACATGTAAATGATGATTTCAGTTATTCAATAACAGGTACTCTATCGGATAATCAGACTGAAGTAACAAAATATAATAACCCAACTAAAATTATCTCAAGTAGTACTTATTATGAGGGACAAAAATTAGGAGATATATGGGGATATGTGACAGAAGGATTCTTTACTAGTCCTGAAGATGTTAAAAACTCACCGGATCAATCTGCAATTTATGCAACATGGAATCCTGGAGATATGAAATATAAGGATTTGAATGGTGACAACAAAATCGACTGGGGAGACAATACTGCTGTAAATCCTGGAGATAAAAAAGTAATAGGAAATGACACACCTCGTTTCTTATATGGTCTGTCTTTTTCTGGTATATATAAAGATTTTGATTTTAATCTATTTTTCCAAGGTGTTGGGAAGCGTGATGTCTTTATTGGTTCAATGACTTATTTTGGTTTTCAAGGAAGTAAGTTTTTTACTACGGTTCATGATCATAATTTGGATTATTGGAGAGAGGATAATCAAGATGCATTCTTTGCTCGTCCTTATGCTACAAGTGAAGTGGATAAAAATCAACAAGTTCAATCTCGTTTTATCCAAAATGGCGCTTATTTGCGATTAAAGAATTTGCAAATAGGTTATACACTTCCTAAGCATTTGTTACAGAATACCGGAATTGATAGGTTGCGCTTTTATTTTAGCGGAGAGAATTTATTAACCTTTACAAAATTAATGGATGGAATCGATCCTGAAGCCACTGGTGGTAATTATGGTGATGGTAAATCGTATCCTATGTCTTTAGTTTGTTCATTTGGTGTAAATGTTTCATTTTGATAAGATTTAAAAGTATGAAAAATAAAATAAGTATTTGTTTAATAGGAATAGCAACATTCTGTGTGAGTTGTGATTCTTTTTTGGAAAGAGAACCTTTAGATAAAATTAGTAGTGAAGTTTATTTTAAAACTTCAAAAGATCTAGAATTATATGTTAATCAATTTTATACTGCTTTCCCTGGCTATGGTGGATATGATGCTGGTCCTTTTTGGACAGATAAAAATAGTGATAATTTAATTCCAGAAACATATGATTCGCGTTTAGCAGGTTATACGACAATTCCTGGTAATGCTAGCGATGCTGGATGGAATTGGGGGGATATTCGTTCCGTTAATTATATGTTAGCTAATTTGGGACATATAGAAGGATCGATGGAAGAAGCAAAACCTTTTATAGGGGAAGCTTACTTTTTCAGATCCTATTTCTACTATTCTCTTTTGACAAAATTTGGAGATTTACCTTGGGTAAATAAACCGTATAATACAGATTCAGAAGAATTGTATAATCCACGCGTGTCTCGGAATATAATCGTTGATTCCATGTTGGTTGATTTAGATCGAGCGATAGAATATATTCCTTTAAAAAAGGATGTAGAAGAAGGGCGTTTGTCAAAAGAAGCCGCATTACTTTTTAAATCAAGGGTCGCTTTATTTGAAGCCTCTTGGGAGAAATACCATAATGGGACTCGTTTTGGTGTTGAGAATCCAGATTTTGATAAGTATTATCGTATTGCGGCTGATGCAGCTTTACAAATTATGAAAGAAAATGCATTTTCTTTATATACGACAGGAGATCCAAAAACATCTTATTATCAATTATTTAATAAGGTAAGTTTTGCTGATAATCCAGAAGTGATATTAGCTCGGACCTATTCTGTTGCTTTGGGACTTACACATCGTGCACAGAATTATCTCCTATATAGAGGTTCTCAACTTGGTCTCAGTAAAGATTTGGTAGACGATTATCTTTGTGTAGATGGAAAACCAACAGCTGCACATTTGGATTTTTCAGACAAGGATCTTCTTTCTATTGTAAAAAATCGTGATCCTAGGTTAGCTCAAACCATGTGGATTCCTGGGGATCTTCGTATTGGAACAGGTGATGAGTTAGTTTATTTTGAAAAACCGTTCATTGATATGACTGGTGCTTATAAATGTATTACAGGTTTCCAATTAAAAAAGGGCTCAGATCCTTATACTGTTGATACGGAAAATGCAGAAACTGGTGCTATAGCATTCCGTTATGCTGAAGTATTGTTGAATTATGCTGAAGCCAAAGCAGAATTAGGAGAATTAACACAAGAAGATGTAGATAAGACGATAAATCTACTTAGACAACGTGTAGGTATGGCTGATTTAAAGATAGATGCAATTGTAAAAGATCCTAATTGGCAATTTCCTGAAATATCTCCTTTATTGAATGAAATTAGAAGAGAACGTAGAGTGGAATTGGCATGTGAGGGGTATCGTCTGGATGATTTATTACGTTGGAGAGCTCATGAATTATTTATGAATAAACGACCTAGGGGGTTTTATTTCAACCAATCTGATTTTCCGGAAATGGTTCCGAATAAAGATATTTTATTGGATGAGGAAGGTTATGTTGATCCATATAAACAGTCCTTACCCAATGGTTATCAATTTAATCCAGAGAGGGATTATTTATTACCATTACCAACATCAGAATTGGTTCTTAATTCTAATTTGAAACAAAATCCTGGGTGGTAAAATTGTAAATCATATAGAGGCTATAGTTTTAACTATAGTCTCTATGAATTGATATATGAATATGAAAAGATTTTTTTTGTTACTTATTTTAGTTTTTAATGTTTATTTATTTCAGGCACAAGATTCCAAATATCCATTCCAAAATCCATCATTGCCAGTAGAAGAACGTGTTGAAGACCTGATTTCACGTTTGACATTGTCTGAGAAAGTACAAATGATGAAACATCAGTCTCCGGCTATTGAACGTTTAGGAGTGCCAGCTTATGATTGGTGGAACGAGGCATTACACGGAGTAGCTAGGACACAAGAGAAAATGACGGTATTTCCTCAGGCTATAGGATTGGCAGCTACGTTTGATGTAGAGGGATTACAAAAAACGGCTGATATGATTTCTTCAGAAGGGAGAGCTTTATTTAATGAGGACATTAAAACAAATAAAACGGGAAGCCGTTACAGAGGATTGACTTATTGGACTCCCAATGTGAATATATTCCGTGATCCGCGTTGGGGGCGGGGGCAAGAGACGTATGGAGAAGATCCGTATCTTACTTCGCAAATGGGTATGGCTATGGTTCGTGGACTTGAGGGAAACGATCCAAAATATTTGAAATCTGTAGCTTGTGCCAAACATTATGCAGTTCATAGCGGACCAGAGCATAATCGACATTCTTTTAATGCCCAAGTAGATGCATACGATTTGTGGGATACGTATTTGCCTGCATTTCAAGCATTGGTGACAGAGGCTAACGTACATGGTGTGATGTGTGCCTATAATCGTTTGGATGGTCAGCCTTGTTGTGGACATAATGAATTGTTGCATGATATCCTTCGCAATCAATGGGGATTTAAGGGCTATGTAACATCAGACTGCTGGGCCTTGAGAGATTTTGCTCATAATCATAAAACCCATGCGAACGATATTGAGGCTGTAAGTGATGCGGTATTGAAGGGAACTGACTTGGAATGTGGAGATTTGTACCAATTGCTGGAGCAAGGTGTTAACCAGGGAATTATATCTGAACGTTCAATTAATGTTTCTTTGAAGCGGTTGTTGACGATTTTATTTAAAATTGGACTATTTGACCCGGAAAGTGATCATCCATATATGTCAATAAACAGAACTGTCATAGAATGTCCCGAACATAAACAACAAGCCTATGAGATGGCTTGTAAATCGATGGTCTTGTTAGAAAACAAGAATCATATATTACCCTTGAATCCCAGCAAATTGAAACGTATTGCAGTTATTGGACCGAATGCAAATAATGAACAGACATTGTTGGGGAATTACAATGGTGTGCCTAGTGAAATCATCACACCTGTGGAAAGCCTAAAGAAACGTTTGGCTGGTAAAGCAGAAATAGATTACATGCAAGGAGTAGATTTTGTTCGTCCTTTAAAAGATGCCCCATCATTTCAAGAAGTAGCATCCAGAGCTAAAAAGGCGGATGTTATTCTATTTGTATCGGGTATCAATGCCAATTATGAAGGGGAAGGAAGTGATGTCGGTGCAGACGGTTATGTCGGTTTTGCCAGTGGTGATCGTACAACATTACAACTTCCTCCTGTTCAAATCGAATTGATGAAAGAATTGAAGAAGACAGGTAGACCATTGATTCTTGTCAATATGTCAGGGTCTGTAATGAGTTTTGATTGGGAAAGTCGGAATGTGGATGCGATCTTACAATGCTGGTATGGAGGCCAGTCG
>OKSX01001243.1_pt1 | contig 13307 bp, 13 predicted proteins | sample 1606391 | NCBI WGS metagenome assembly OKSX01 (sample SAMEA3879578, study PRJEB24766) | human gut metagenome | biome: human-associated habitat; feature: feces | place: USA | collected 1985/1987
TCACTCATCCCCGTTTCTCCGATTCTTTATACTGGTACGTGAATGACTTTGGAGGTATTGATTTGAATTTCCCAAGTGAGATTTGTAAAAAGGATGGGATTGACAGCACTGGGAAAAAAGTAGATAAGTATATATTGGATGATAGCTCTTACTTTGGAGGCATTCTGATCCGTCAGTTAGTCAGCGAGGATAAAAGCGATATTTTAGACGGCCCCTGGGCTTGTGCAGAGCTGTTCAGACTTCATCATGCCTTAGAACAGGACAATAATTTCCCTTTTCTTGTAGAGCGAAATAACGGTATGATTGGATATATCTGTAAACCCAGATTGAATCTTCTAACCGGTAAGCAGACTATTGAAAGTAAAGTGGATTATATACTTGGAGAATATCTATCACATCCAGACCGAACAGAGTTACACGAAGCGTTTTCCTCTTTTAAGGATAAGCGATACAGATATGTGCGGTGTGACCAGTTGCTACATGACAGTGAAACAAATGAAGTCTATTTGTCACCCTGGCTGAAGGATAAGAAGGATGGACATCCGGAATTTTACCAGCGTCTGACTAATCTTCTGAAGAATTGCGACATAGAACCCAAAGAGTTGAAATGTACCAGAGATTATTGGGCACGCGACTACATGCCTATTCAGTTGAATGAGAATGAGTTCTTGAAGTACCAATATTATCCGGACTATCTGATGAAGAGCAACAATCCAGAGGATGCTGAAACAAGAACCGAATGTACTAATGTACTACGTGGAATGGGGATAAACTGTCGTTCAACAAAGCTAATAATTGACGGCGGAAATATGGTCCCATGTGGCCCTTATATTGTGATGACGGATAAGGTGTTTACAGAGAATGGTAAAGAAAAAGAGGATACAGTGTTCAAAGCTGAGTTGGAGTCAGAACTTGGACATCCCGTGATTATAATTCCATGGAAAATGCACGGTGACTTTAATGCTCGTGATACAGACAAGTACGGTCATTCGGATGGGTTTGTCAAATGGTGTGGTGGCAACAGTATCCTGATGGGTAATCATGGAGATCAATACCCGGAAGAAGCTGCTGCTATCCGACACATTCTTGAAAAATATGGCTTTGAAGTCACAGAGATGCGATTTGCGAACAAGGTTGGTTCGCCACGGACAGACTTAAATTGGGCTTACATCAATTTCCTGCAAGTCGGTAACAAGATTATCATGCCAATATTCAATATTAATGAGGATGCTATTGCTTGGCAATATTTACATGAAGCATTCCCTGATTGCGAGATTCATCAAATTGAAATGGCTGAAGTAGCAGAGGAAGGTGGTGCTTTACATTGTATAAGCTGGAACATTCGGAGATAATGGAATTTAGCTTAGAGAGGAAAAACTGCATTTATATTGACTTATGTAATTCATTTAAGCTAATTCTTTGTAAATTTGTAGATTATATTAAGGAATAAATATGAGTAGATATTTAATTATAGTGGTATTGGCAATGTTTGTGGCCATCCCTCGAATTTGTGCTCAGTCACAGGTTCGTATGGCTTTGCCTAAGACGCAGACGATGGTTCACAATTCTCTATCCAAAAGCAGGGCAAACAAAAGCAAAAGGGGAAATGCTCAATTTACTATCTCCAAAGACTTGTTTGCTAAGATGTTTGGATTTTGTGGAATTTCAGTATCAAATGACACTACCGGTTTGGCTTTATCCGTTGATACTTGTGCAACTAAAAGAGATGTGAAGAAGTCGTTGTCAGAGGCTACTAATAATGAGTTTACTGCTTTGGATGTCTTAAATATGTTAGTACCTGGTGCATTCTCTGATAAGGAAAAAGAACAATGGAAGTCTTTACCAAAGGAAACCAGAAAGGCAATTATGGATATGGTGTTAACTCCTGGGGCAACACAATGGGATGCCCTTAATGAGGCTCAGAAGGCTGTTGTACATGAATATAGTAATGGGAAATAAACCTGACTGTCATGTGTACTAAATATAAAATCCACTGGTAAGACACCGAGGCATTTTACCAGTGGAATTACATATTCATGAATCGAATAACAGCATAAATTCAGCATATCGTCGTCGCTCGATGGAAGCAATCTTTTTGCCACGCCAGTGGCAATACTTCACATAGTCATTTTTTATATTTCTGTCTCCTGAATCGAGTTTTTTCAGGATTATACTCTTTGGGTATTTACCTTTTAATCCTAAAAGCTTGAAAGTTCCAATATTATAAGCTAATGCTGCGAGCAATAGTTATCCCGACTTCATTATTATCCCAACCAAAGAAACGTATATCCTGTAAAACAGATTTTTATATGCAATTAAGGTTGGGATAATAATTTGATTGTCCAATCATACTTTGTTGTGCTTTTGCTACTTCAGACCAAAGACAGCGGCAAGAGATTTCTTTACTTTGGGGGATTTATAATGCTTTTCAATGTTTTTTGTAGTCGCATCATCCATTACTGCAAGAGCTTTGATCATTTGTTCTTTAGATATGCCGACATACCTCATGGTTGTTTCGATACCTTCATGTCCGAGCAACCGTTGGATTTGTACGATGTTTACACCATCTTCCAGCCAGTGGGTCGCCCTTGCATGCCGCAAGCTATGACAATGGAAACTGTCCGGTATCATTGGTGATTTAGACGCATATAGCTTAAGCCGTTTTGACACCGCCTCCTGACATAACTTCGTATTTCTCCGACCATTAATCGGGAAGAACAGGAAGTCCGATGGAACAGGGGCGTTCCCATGGAACACGGATATATAATGCCCGATAATTTTTGCCACGCTTTTCAGAAGATATATGCAACGGAGTTTGCTTCCCTTTCCTGTCACCTTTATACATGGACTTTTACTGCCAAGAGCGACGTCGGCTATTTTTAGTGAAAGCACTTCATCCACACGTGTTGCAGTACTGTACATGACATTGAACAAGGCAAAATCTCTCTTGCCCGTCATAGAACCTGTATCCATTGATGCAAATAAGACTTTTATTGTTTCCCTCGATATTACTTCCGGAAGTTTTTTTGCAGGACGCAATCTTTTTACAGATGTGATACTGCATCCATACTTTATGAACGCAACATTTTTCCTCGCTAAAAAAGCTATAAAGCTTCGCAAGGACGCCAAACGCAGGTTGCAGGTTGACGGAGAACACCCTTTTGCTTCTTTCATCCAAGCAAGCCAATCCTCGATTGTATCCACACGGAAACAATCACCGACAAGGGTCTCCCGTCTTACCCCCTTCACCGATTCCAGATAATCAAGGAAGAGTCCAAGTCCGTTCCTGTATGCTCTGATTGCATTCCCACTCAGATTTCTTACCTCTGTCAGATAGTGACCTTGCCATTCATTGATGGCTTCCCCCACCATTATATGTTCTTTAAGTTCCTTAGTCATTTTCGAAGTATTTGTTTAACCCCGGCAGAAGTTCATCGTAACAGGCTCCGGTAACAGACTCCAGTTTTTCCGAGAACAGCGGCACGAGTTTGTAATAGTATATGGTATTCTGTAAATATCTGTGACCCATAGACCTGCTGAGGCACACCAGCTTCCTGTCCCAATCAGAAGTTGAACCGTCCCCACACCACCTGTTGATGTTTGTCACCGCATAGTTGCTTCTCAAGTCATAAGCACGGGCGTAATTATTACTGACCCGCTTCCACAGTTTTTTGAAGTTGGAACTTACCCATGCATCGGAATACGGTCTGTCGTATTCATTGGGAAAGAACGTCTTTCTTCCGGGCATGATTGCGTCCATCTTTTTGTCGTATATTTCCAGGACCTGTCTCATGGATTCATGTAATGCCACACGATGCTCATTATAGCCTTTCGTATGACAGATATTGATAATACCTGCCATCAGGTCAATATTGCAACACTCAAGAAGGCGGGCCTCGGTGGTTCGCATTCCGGAACTGTATAGAAGCCGGAAGAATACCGGAAGTTCAAGCCGGATCAACGCTGCCCGGATGTCACGGCATGTGTATGACGGGGTGAACGAGTCTGCCTCCGCAAAGAACGCAGCCAGTTCTTCCTGAGTGAACGGATGTGGTGTATACGTACAACGGTTGGCTCTGGGAGTTGTCAGAGGCAGTTGCAGTGTCGTAAACCCTCTGCCATTGGTAAACCTGACAAACTCACGGACGGCTCCGACCCTGTTGTTGCGGCTTTTTGCAGACTCTTTTTCTCCGCGCTTGCAGAAGTCATCGAGAATGCAGGCTGTCAGCTTTTGGGCATTCGGATATTTTGACGCGCAGAACTCATTGAACCTTCGGAGTCTCTCCATTGTACGGTTATTGAGCTTACCCGATACCTCTATATGGGATTGGTAGGCTTCAAGCATATGGGATATGATACTCGGACGAAACGGAAGTTCGCAGACTTTGGGACATATGGGCTTATGTATATAGCCGGGATCTGGAGGGTATGACGGCAACGAAAACCGTACCCCTGTTTCCGTGGCAATATGTCGGACCAGCCTTCTGATGATTATGCATCTGGCTCTATGGGTATAGTATTTTTCACTATCGCGTCTGTGACTCCATTCGGCTATCAGCATATCGTTCATTACACCGCCGTGTGATTCACAATAGCGTAGAAAAGACTTTAGGTATATTCCGGTTGCATAATCCAATCTCCCGTCTTCTGTCAGAAGATTTGTATATGCTTCAACAATCCCTCTGATATTATTCACTTCATTCATCCGTATAGGTTTTAGGTAATGGATACTTCTCTATACTGAGTCCCAGTTCTCGAAGATGCGTGATGTCTGAGTCAACATACGCTTCGACTGCCTGAGGGCAGGTATGCCCGAGAATGCCACTTATTATGACAGATTCCGTGCCTGCTCCGAGAAGTCGCGTGGCAAGATTATGTCGGAACACCCCGATTCCGCGATGACTTTCACCGGGACGTAATCCAAGTTTGTCAAAGACTCCGGATACTATAGTCCCGATACTTTTGTAAGAAAGTCGTTTTCCGGGTTGTACTTTATTGGGGAAAACGTATTCAGAACGGTCATCCGCATTTCTTTCATGCAGGATATAGGCCAACAATGCATTGCCGACATTGGCCGACAATGGCAGCACAAGGGGTTGCCCTGTCTTTACCTGTATCAACCTGATTTCTTCGTTCTCCCAATCAATGTCTCCAGATTTGATGTTTGCTATATCACAGCCGCGTATACCAGTGTACAAAGCCAAGGCTACTATGGCTTTTTCCCTCAGGGTCATTCGATTATCCAACGGATTGGACAGACAGTTCTTGATTGCTTCCACTTCAGATTCCCGTAGATTGTTATAGTTCCTTTTCTTGGATTTCATCTTCGGCAACAACGAGATGATTCGTGGAATGTCCGGTGACAGATCCCGAATCTGGTTCAATGCCAGTCTGAGGTGGGACTGGGTATGCTTTGACCCCTTTCGCTTTCCGGTCATGAAAAAATCAAGAATCAATTTGTCTGTTACGTCATTCAATATTACCGCCCCGGCAATCTGCATCTCCAATAAGAATAATGCCAACGTAGTGTATTTGGCGGATTTGGGGAGATTCTCTTCGGCTATGTTCGTTCTGTTACGAAGTTCATCCATTAAAAACTTGTAGCCTGGATTGAGCTTCTTGTAATTGGATGAAAAAAGTAATTTTGCACAAGGACGCCCATTCGGCAGATGTCCGTATTCATCAAAGGCTCTTACTGTATTGAGATACATTCTCTTAAGATCCAAAGTAAACTTTGTGTATCTCCGGCTATTCACGATGCGTTCCCAATAGTCCTCATAGGATAGGATTGGGGATTTTTCATCAAACAAAGCAGCAAGGATTATCTTCACCTCCTTTACATATACTTTGTTGTAGTTGCAACTCTCCAAATGATCAAGCAACTTTTGGTGGGTAAATTTTAATTGTTCTATATCCATATATGTATTTGGCTTTAGTGCCAGCACAAATATAGGCATGAAATTATTATCCCAACCTTAATCACGTATAATAATCTGTTTTACAGGACATACGCTTCTTTGATTGGGATAATAATGAAGTTGGGATAAATTTTGTTATCCGAAAGTTAGGATAATAAAAGTGAGTCTTTACCGTAGGGACGAAACAAGGAACAGAGCTCTTTAAGGTCTTTACGGAGAAGTGACTCTGATTCTGTGGCAGTCATCTCGGATGAATACCTTTCTCCGGGTCGCAGTCGATGTCCATATCCAACGTAAGGATAATCTTTTTTTCGATGTAGTCCCTCATAGTACTTGATACAACAGACGGCCCTTTCAAAAGGTGGAAGCTCAAAAATAGTTAGGGCTTTAGAGAGTGGCTCAGACGGCATTACCGTCTGGGCGTTAACTCTCATACCAAATAAGAATATGACAAAAGCTGCTATTATCCTGAAACTCATTTTACTTTAAATTTTGTTATCTCGTCAATCATGTTCTTGACATCAAGATTGACACTCACGAAGTTCTGGTATAGAATACGTTCCTTGGCATCCTTTGAAGGGAAGGTGTAGAATTTCGGAATCTGATAATTCTTGTAGTTTGCTTCCTCTTCGGCAATCTTCTTCATGTCGAAATCAGTCTTGCAATAGAACTTGGAGGTCTGGAACTCGGCAGACTCCTGAATGTTCATGCTATCACCACGTCCTGTCTTGGTCTTGATAAAATCACGAGCAGACTGGCCACAAATCCATCCGGTGGGCATATCCGAAATTTTACTTGCCGGAACAAGGCTGTCCATATTCTCATTGAGATTGATGGAGGTCTTGTCACGGTCAATGGTTACACCTTTTTTTAGCTGGACAATCTTACCGAAGATGTCGTTAGAAAGCCACTCTAAAGTCTCTTTTGCTCTTGCTGAGCCACTGACTACGTTGCCCACTGTTGTGATAACTTTCTGCATACCCACTTTCCCATAATCGGATTCGAGCTGTGGCAGTTCCTGAAAGCCCAGTGTGACACTCACTTTGTTACTTCGGGCGGTACCAATCAGTCGGTCTATCTTGTGAAAATAGAGAGTAGGCAACTCATCCACTATGATGCTCACAGGAATATTCTTACCTTGACCGGTATTCACACGGGTTACGAGACGGTTCAGAATCAGTGCATTCAATGCACCGATAATGCTTTCCATCTCCGGGTCATTGGCTATTAACAGATAGCTCGGATTCTTCGGATCAGACACCTTCAAGTCAAAGTCATCTCCATCCTTATGAAATATCCAATAGGACTCCTTGGTGGCCAGGCGGGATGTATAGACACGCAGCGTACCTATCATACCTTCCAACTGTTCCATCGCCTTGTTCTTCATGGCTGTTTGGAACGGCCCCAATAGGGGAGCTACTTCAGGGTCTGTCTCCAATACCTCAAAGATGGTCTGATAGTCTTGATTCAGAAAGGATAGGATATGAGGCATGTCGCTGTATTTTCCCAACCAATATTCAGGTTCCACTTCCTTGCCTGTCTGGTCAAATACTCGGCCTGTAGGCTTGGGTCGGTACGTCTTCGGTTCTGTGGTCATCTCTGCAACGAGGGCATGGCCGTCTTTGTCGTAAGGCACTTTTTTATAGTTGACAAAGAAGTAGATGCAGGCAGCGAGGAAGTTCACAGCAGAAGTCTGGAAGAACTGGTCGCTACCGCCACCGCCTTCTTTCTTACCTTTCTGCAGTGATTCCAACAGAGTTTCAGCAGTTTCGCTGGCAGCAGCAAGGTTTCCGATGTACTTCTGTTGGATAGGATTGACACGTCTGGAATACTCTACATCTACAAAGTTGATGATATTGAACTTACAGTCCTTAGGAACTTTCCCGGCCTTCTGATTAATCTTATAATGATAGTATAATTTCTGGGCAAGTGTCGGAAATTTATAATCGTACACGACCATGGCAAAGCCCTTTGCGCTGTGCTGACGGATAAATGGTTCGATAATGGAGAAAGTCTTACCTGAACCCGGTGTACCGACAACCCACGTGCCACGGAAGGGATTGACAATGTTCACCCATCCTTTACGGAATTTTCCCTTATAATAATAGCGCATAGGGATGTTGACACTGTACTTGTTTTCCTGCAACTCCTGGCATTGTTCAAAAGACTCATTCTCGAAATTAAAACGGTCTTTAAGAAGCCCTTCCTTTAAGAACTTGGATATATTGTCAAGGGCTACATGTATACATATGGTGCCAATGATTGACGCAACCATATACAACCAGTAGTTCAAACTGATCGTATAGAATTTCATACCCATACTCTGGCCGTAAAGCCAAATAGACAATATTATTATAACGAGTCCACCAAACAGCGGATAGAATACCTGATGACGAGCATCAAATTCCAGATGCTTCTTATTACGTGTTCCTATACAGGTGATGCAGATAAGTATAAAGGTGGCTATTTTACTCCATATAAGGTTGCCGTCCTGATAAATATACCACCGCTTTATACGGCCATGAATATCGCACAGAATGCCACCCCAATAATCCAGTAGTTCAGGATTAATGGCATATTCGAAAAATTCCACTATCAGTGACAGATAAATCAAGTAGCGGAATATTTTATACGTGGTCTGTAGTTCTTTAGTTTCTTCCATTCAAGCGGTTCTTTAATCAATTGTATAATGTGATGATTGGTCTGATTTTATGTGCTTGTGTTTTCGGCGTTTCCTGAATGGCTCCAGAGGCAAGTGAGAACAACCATGCTTTATCGGTTTCCTGCTCCTTTACTTCTGTTGATGTCCAGTACCAGCATTCATCAGGATTGTCCTGTATCTCATCTCCACCACATTTACGGATATATTCATTAATCTTATTTCTTACTTCATACAACAGGTATAACTGAGCAACGGAAGGGATGTAGGCGCTCTGTCCATATTGCCACATGTCAAAAACAGCTTCGGCTGCAGGCGAAGTATAGGTAGAATACATGGCATGGGTATTGCTGTTCCCATCGAAGGCTGCCAGGTCTGCGGAAGTATCATGCTTTATTCCAATACTATCAGAGTAGGCGCAAGGCTCTATATCTTTCAGATAGACTGCATATCCAGTACCTTCAATATCCTCTTTTTGATTGACATAGAAAACCACGGCTATGGGTGTCTTTTCCTGTGCTTTCATTTTTTCATATCTGACGACTTTTCCATCGGTACACAGGATGTCTCCAATCTTCATTGAGGTATCCGGAAAGTCCTGATGTGCATCACATGATGCTATGGTTGCCGCCATGAAAGCGGCACAAATGGTGTGAAATATCTTCATCTTCTTTATCTTTTTGATGTGGGTATTTTAAATCCTATTACTATACCAGTTCGGAACAAATCCTTACGGTCAGGGACGATAAGGTCGCATTTGGCCTGAATATATAGTCCCCAGCCATGACGGAGTGATAAATTATGCTCGTAACCGGCATGAATACCGGCAATGAATTTATCTGTGTCACTGCCTCCAGAAGCTCCTATGCGCAGATTCCCGTAATGGTTACGTCCTCTGACTAAACAAGGTTTGTATGCGACTCCAATTCCCCATGTCCGATAGTTGTTCCAAAATGAATCAGGACAGATATGACCACATGAAGCACATTCGTCCCATTTAATATAGCCGTTGATGAAATACTCCCAAGCGTTATGGTGACGTGTTTCATGTTCCCATGCGATGGTAGCATCCAGCCCACGTTCATAAAGTGCACCAACTCCCAAGGATAAACGGTCACTGTGACTTTGTGCAAATGAAGAAATGGTACAACTGAGTACCATTATCAATGATAAGATGATTTTCTTCATGGCTTATTCCTCCATCATTAGACATGAGTTGAAAGAGTCCGCATACAGCACATCTTCATAATCGATGTCAAGGCTGATGGTTCGGCCACTGATTTGTTTCTCAGAAAGTTCAATAGTTAGGACTTTGTCATTGGGGAAGGTCATCTTCTTCAGAACTATGACATTTCTGTATCCATGCTTGAAACTTTGGGCCTTTTCGAGTGCCAAGACCGGAGTCAGCTCTATCATCTGTGCGTTGGTTGCCTTGGATATTTTCTTGTCGTTTAGCTTGATGCGCAACTCATCGATGTCAAACCGTATGTTGGTGCGGTTCTCTATGCTGAAATCCAAAAAGAAATATTCACCAACTGAGTAGATGTTATTCAACCGCATCTCTTCTGTACTCATTGAGACTGCCGGGTTGTGGTATGGAATTTTCTCTTCCGGCTGGATTTGTTTGTCAGACACTGCCTCCTGCATACGTGTGGTATAGATGAGCGCATATTGTGTACGATAGCGTTCTGTTACAATCGTCACAATGGCAAGAATATCTCCATCGGCATGTATGTCAGCTCCTTCTTTAGGTTTAAGACGGATGGTATTGTTGATAGGCTGGTCTCCAACAACGGCATCAGTGGAGATGTCGACAAAGCGTACTGGTTCTGTGGCTGTGATAACAGTTGTCACATTCTCATTAACGGTGAGCTGTTCGATTTCCTGATACGTCTGCTGAGCCATAGAGGGGAGGGGTGCCAAAACACATACCGCCAATGCGCCGATTCTTTTAAAAGTCTTCAGTTTCATAATATCTACGTGCTTAAATTATTTTTCTTTGTTGTTTGAATGAGAATTAATTAGGTAAACAAAAGTGCCATATTTGAGCTTGGCTTTATTTTTTTTGATTGCCTTGCTGACGGCATTACTGCTTTTCTGGACTGCATTGGAAATAGCTTGCGCTCCCCATGATGCCAGACTGTTTCCAGATGTGGTTGTATTGGTGAGTGTAGATGTATTGCTTAGCGCACCGCTACCCACGTCTTTTGTCGTTTCACGGAACTGGCTGCTTGGAACATACAGTCCTTCTAATCCGTCTGTATCATAGAGGGCAAGGTTTACTTTGATAATCTCACCATCTACCATGATGCTTGTAACATTGCCTTTAACACGCTGTGAGCCAAAACCGCTCATAGTTGCATAAAGGTATGATCCTTTGGGAACAACAACTTCATTGATTTCCACATCATCTATTAATCGGAGACGGACTCTTGAGCCGTCAACTGCCTTGATGTTTTCATTTATGATGGCTTTAATTAACTTCTGCTCTTTTTCATTCTCACAGATAGTATTGAAATAGTCGGACGTTACTCTGACTTTCTTGACCACTTCCAGGGGTTCATCGTTATTTTCTTTTTCATCAGACACTTCCAGATTCTTTTCATTCCTCTTTGTAAGTGTATCCGTATCAGTCGGCAAATTTGTAGCTTGCAGACCTTGTAATCTGGCTTGGGCAATAGCCCGGTTCAGCTCCTCCATGGCTTCTTGCTCACGTTGTTTACTGAGGGCTAAGCGGTCTTCTTCAGAAGTACCGTCGCCTTGTGCGACTTCCTGACCTTTCTGTGCGCTCTCCTGTAGTTGTCTTTGCATCTCAGCGAGTTTCTCGGCTTCCTGTTTCTGAGATTCCAATTGTTTAAGCTCTTCTTCTGAATATTTTGAATCATACTCTTCTTTGTTGTCTTCTTCATTACGGTCAATGTTTCCTAAAGCAGTATAGTCATCTATTTTCCCATATGATTTAAGCATATTGTCATACTTATTGCCAATTCCATCGCCTTTCATGTTGGCATCAGGCAATTCTGGGTTCAGATAATCAGTCGTAGTGAGTCCGTTAGGAGTCTCTGCCTTCTCCGTATGAAACAGATCTATGACAAAGTAACCGACAAACAACAGGGGAAAGTAGATGATTATTGGAATCATATACTTTGGCTGCTTCCAGTTAATTTTCTTCAGTGCGTCCATCGTTCTTTATGTTTACGTTGTTATTATTAGATTCGTCATAGGCGGTAGAAGGTACTTCGTGAACACGGTTGGATGTTTCATTGCCCTTGTTATAATGTTTACGCCATATCAACTCCTGCCTTTCTGTGGCACTTTGGACGGATTGCTGCCTGTTAAACACAAATGCCATTCTGTAGATATTCAGACATAGACAGAGTATGATAGGTCCGAAAACAATGACAAGAAACAGTTTCCTGTGGTTGTTGGCAAAGTTCTGAACCATTCCGGCAAGCACATCAAGTTTCATCATACGTGCGAACTTGCGACCGGCATAGACTTCACTTTCGTATCTTTGCTTATATTTCGGATCATTCTTATCTGGCATCTTCTCTCCGACAAATAATTTTTTCCATCCCATATTAGTAGTTCATTTTGTTCTTTTGTTCAATATCCTTATTCATAAGTGTCCTCCAGTTTGTGATGAGCAATCCGTGAGGGTTATTGTCAGTCCTCGGTACACGTTTGAGCTGACCTGCAGTGACCAGTTCTCTGGTAAGAATGCTTGTCCGTCGTTCTATACGCTGTTTGCCATAATACATGAACTCCATCTTTTCCTTATCGAATTTTATACTGTCGCAGAATATGCTGAACACAGCACTCGTACCCATAATATTCGAGTAGAATCCTTTTTCTTTCAATGTATTATACTGGGCAAGACCTGTCTCGTCCACTAAATACATCGCTTTATCCATTGTGTACTTGATATATTTGTCATCTGGAGCCAGAGTGAAAAACAGATGATGGAACATCTCGATGTGAGACTTAGCTTCTACGTCAAGCGTTTCGTCCATTGTGCTCCGATGAACAAGAATAGGCACATTGCCGTCCAAAACATAGACTTTCTTATGGGCATCCGAGACCATTGTCCTGGCTGTCCAAATGCTGGAGATGCAGATGATGATGCAGCCTGCAAGGAAAAGGGAACATATAATCAGCACCAGTTTGATTTTGTTTTCAAGATTCTTAATTACCATAATATTCCATATTGATTTATTGCTTACATTACTTTGCTAATCATGCCTTGGGTTGATACTTTGGCTTGCTGTGCGACTCCTTCACCGAAGTTTCGAGTTGAGAATGCTGTATCGCCTTCCGGTATCATCCATGCGGCCAAATCAGGTACAAGGTTGAGACATTTCAGTGCCACAATACTTGCGGCCATGAGATAGCCGGCTGAGAAGAACGAGTTCTGCAGATAGGCCGCCATGGTCTGTTCGCTTTCGGTAATGGCAGTCAGATTCTCTACCTGTATGCACAGGACAATGTCAAATAGGAGCAGTACATAGAATCCAACGAAGTACAGCATAGCTCCGTAGAAGTGTACAGTCAGATAACGTATGAGCCACTTTGCCCAGGCACCTTCCCATTTGGGCAGAAGACTGAATGCCCACTGTATCGGTCCGAAGATGGTCAACATCCCCAACAGGATTTGCTGGCAGTAGATGGTTGCCCATTAGCCAATGTATGCAAAATAAGGGAAAATAAAAACAGCAAAAATCCATGTAATT
>OKSX01001270.1_pt1 | contig 13143 bp, 8 predicted proteins | sample 1606391 | NCBI WGS metagenome assembly OKSX01 (sample SAMEA3879578, study PRJEB24766) | human gut metagenome | biome: human-associated habitat; feature: feces | place: USA | collected 1985/1987
TTTGGGGAGTCTATTTCTAAGGTTACGTTGCCTGTGGCATAGCAAGCGGTCATGGTGCCCCATTTTTCTCCTGCCACGCCGCCGACATAGCGCGTTCCCTTAACTATGGCAGAGGAGCTGCATCCGATGATGGAACCGGCCTTTTGGCTACCCACCACACCGCCGACACAATTCGTGCCGCTGACGCTGCCCGACACCGAGCAGTTTTCAATGGTGCCCCAGCTATATCCTACCACGCCGCCAGTATTGCCTGACATTAACACGTGATTGCTTGTTATCTGTATGCCTTCCATCACCACGTTCTTCACCGTACCAGCTTTATCGAGATAGCCGAACAGACCCACAAATTGGTCATTTGTCGTAACGGTCAGCCCCTTGATGGTATGGCCGCGGCCGTCGAAGGTACCCTTGTATCGCTTTTCGTAGTTCGTGCCTATCGGCGTCCAGCCTTTGCCCGTCAGGTCAATGTTTTTGCCGAGGGTAATGTTAATGTCGGTCTTACCTCCGTTCACTAATTCGGCTACATTTATCAGACCATCGGCGGAGGTCACGGTGTAGCTGCCGTTGCCCTCTATGGTATATCCCGGGTCTTTTGCCGCAGCGAGGGAGACGGTGTAGGTATATTCACCGCCCGCCTGCCAGTCGGCAGCATTCTTCATCTTATAAACGAAGGTCTTGGCGTCAGCGAAGGTGCAGGTAATGAAGGTCGTGCCAGCTGCCACACTTTGCGGGGCTACGAGGGCGGTGTAGGTGTTGCTGCCCTTGTCATACGGGGTGATTTCATCCGGATTGCCATTCTCGGTGGAGAGACCCGTCAGCCGCACAGATGCCAGCCCCTCGGTGTAGTCCGTCAGAACGATGGTCACCCGCGCCGTGCGGTGGGTGAAGCGGAGCGTGGGGCTGCCGTAGGTCACCGTCTGCCCGTCGGCTACGATGAGGTCGCTGGTCTCAAAGTCTTTTTGGGCACTTTGGTTGGCTTTTACCTTCACAGCAGGCAGAGTTGTCTCGCCCTCGGTGTAGGGCCACCACGCTGTGACGGTGATGTCGTTGTGGTTGGTCCAGCGGTGAGGGGCGGTGGAGGTCAGCGTGGTGCTGGTGGGGTTGGCGGTGGAGGGCGTCGCGTTGTACGTCTTCACCATGCCGTTCATCAGGACTGCCACGCTCTGCACACCCGTCCAATTGCCATCCGCTGGGGCACGGGTGCCGGCGGTGGCTGTCGCGGCGGGGTTCAGCCCCGTGGCGGTGAAGACGATGGGTGTGCCTTCCGCCCCTTCTGGCAGGAAGCCCGCTTCGTCCTGCGTGCAGGCGGCAAGGCCAAGCAGCAGGGCGATGGCTGCGGATATATGGATGGTTGTTCGTTTCATGATGCGTGATGTTTAGGGTTCGTTATTGTCTCTTTTGCAATACGGGCAGACCGTCGGTGCCGAGTGCCCACTGGTAGTCGTTGTTGGTGAGGGCGGTGTTCATGCCGTCGACGGCTGTTTGCCATTTCACGGTCGCGCCGTCCACCTTCGTGGCATCTACCTTTCCTCCAAGATTACTGAATACTCCTTGCCCGGCATTGCCTCCCCAATAACAGGAAGTTATATAAGCGTAGTTATGACGCACTATAGCTCCAGATTCATACTCTTCCAATGTGCCGTTGAACCAGCAAGCGGTGATACTGCCATAATTTAAATCGGCTATACTACTAGTTCTACCATATGCAGAAATTTTTCCCGTCACAGAGCAGGCAATGATTTGACCATTATTTTCCTCCACTATTCCAGCTGCATGTCCACTACTGCCATACAGATTCACATCTATGAGTTGTAGGTTCTTTATCACACCACGTTCATTTAATAACCCAAAAAGTTCAGTAGTCGCTGCTGAAAAGTTTAATCCCGTAATGCGGTGTCCCTGCCCATTAAAGATGCCGGAGTAACCTGGTGGCCATGTGCCTACCTGTGTCCATTCCTTACCCGTCAGGTCGATGTCGGCGGTGAGGGTGCAATTTATCGATTCGTCTTTTTGTGCCGCTTTGTTCCATGCCAGTAGGCCGTCTGCGTTATAGACCATGTAGCTGCCGTCGTCCTGTATAGAATAGCCCAAATCCTCAGCCTCGCCGCTCTCGCCGCCGCCGTCAGCCCAGTCACCGATAGTGCAGCCCTCTAACGTCAAGCCGGAGGCGTTCACCTTGACGGTATATTTATAGCGGTTGCCCGCCTCTAATACGACGTTGTTCTGTGGGCGGAAGTAGAAGGTGCCGCCGCCGAGTTCCACCCGGATGAACGGCTTGCCTGCCTCAACGGTCTGCGGGGCGGTCAGTGCCTCGTAGGTGTTACCGCTTGCGTTGTAGGTCTTGATGGCAGTCGGGTTGCCGTTATCGGCAGACAGGCTCACGAGGCTCACCGTGGCACCGTCCACGCTTGTGAATCCCTTACCGGGCTTCAGTTCGATTGCCACGCGTGCCGTTCGGTGGTTGAACTCCAAGGTCGGGTTGTTAAATTCCACTTTCCGGTTCTCAGCAGAGATGAAGTCGCTGTTCTGGAAGTCAGCCAATTTGCTTTGGTCTTCGGCCACCTTCACGGCAGGCATCTGTGTGATGTTGGCATTGTTGAAGGGCCACCATGCCGATACGGTAATCGGGTCGCGGCTGGTCCAGTAGTGCGGGGCGTTCTCGCGTGAGAGTGTGGCACTCTTGAAATCGGTAGAAGCCGTTACGGTGTATTCCTTTACCGCATCGCCCAACTTGAGTGCCACGGAAGAGACACCCTGCCAATCGCCGTCCACAGTGGCACGGGTGGAAGGGGCTGCCAGCGGCGTTGCCTCTACGGACAGTCCGGTGGTACGGATGACTACGGGGTATTTACCTTCGGGCAGACGGTTATCGTCAGCAAGTTCGTCCTGTGTGCAGGCGGTGAGGGCGAACAGCAGCGCGGTGGCTGCGGGGATAAATAATCTATGTCTCATAATCCTTCATTCTTAATTATTAATGTCTTACAGGTCGGCACCCGCTTCTCCACCGTCTATATCGTTCCACTTTGCAATGGAGGCTTCGCTGACTTCAAGGACTTTGTTGCGTACCTTGACGGTATAGGTATAATTGTTGCCCGCCAGCAGTGCGCCTTCGGGCACGGTGAGTGTGGCATGATATTCCTGACCTTTGTAATTCACAACCAACGGCAGGGATGCAACTGTCTGCGGGAAGAGGATGACCGATGACGTGAGATTGCCGTCTGCCAGATTCATGGTCAGTTCTCCGGTCTGTGCCCCGTTGTCTGCGGTGGCAATACCGTCGGCCGTGTTGAACGTACCGGTGAGTAACAATCCGTCCAGCGTGTAACGTTCAGGCTTGACCACGCTGAAATTCACGCCGTCGCCCGCCTCGAAGGTAAGGGTTATCTGGCTCATGCGGTGGTGGAAGGAGTTGTCTTCACCGCCTTTGGCGGTTTTGTCGGTGAAGCTTACTACCGGGTTGTTTTTGTCTCCCGTGGCTCCTGAAGCAAAGAGGAAGTCGATGGCAGGCTGGTTCTGCTGCGCCGTGGCATCGGTCGTGGCTGTGAGGATGCCTCCCGCCGCGTTGTACGGATAGTAGGCGCGGAAAGTATGGGTCTTTGCATCTTCGATATAGATAACCTTTCCTTCTGCCTTAAATTTCCCGTTTTTCAGGATGAAAGGCACGTTGCCGTACTGGGAATCGTTGCCGATGTCGGTGATGCCGATACGGTCGCCGCCAGTCCAGGTGGTTCCGCTGGCGCGGGTGGCGGGGGCGATGCTGGCGGTAAACTGGGCGGCCACGGGGTCACCGTTCAGGTTCTCGTTGTCGTTGTTGCAGGCTACCAGTGCGAGGGCGAGCGCTGCAAGTGTAAAAAATCTTGTCTTCATTATATCTATAATTTTATTATTTAAATTCCATTTCAATAATTGCTGCACCTCAGCAAAATCAAAGCAAGCTTTGCTTCTGTGTTCGGTTTGCTAATTATTTACAAATCGGCATTTACATCATCACCTTTCACTTCTTCCCAGCCGTTGATTTCGGCTCCGTCCACTTCCATGCTTTCGGGAGTCTCAACCAGCGTTCCGCCGAGGGTCAGCGATTTGCCCTTTCCGGTGTTGAACTCCTTGAGGGCTTCCGTAAGGTCGCTTTTCAGCGTGGTGGGGGTCGGGTTGCCGTCAGCATAGCGGATTTCACCCATCAGCAGTTGTTCCGTGCCGGTCACACCCAGCAGCCGCACCGTAGCTTTCCACTTGCCGGCATCGTCACCTTCGGTTATCTTGGTGAAGGGCAGCACGACGTTTGAAGCGGCTCCGTAGGTATCGGTAGCGAAATCGAGTGTTCTGGCTGCACCCGTCAGATGGGCAACAATCTCCGTGATGCGTCCGGCGGCATCACCCGTCGGTTTGACGACAAGCGTCAGTTCGCGTACCTGCTGCTTCATTGCAGCGGTCAGCGGATAGTCCTTGTCTTTCTCGATGGTCACCTGTTCCGTATAGGTGAAGAACCATCCCGGGGCATTGTTAACAAAGGCATCCGTGCCTGCCCGGGTTCCCGTGGCTGCGGCAATGGTGGCTGTGGTGCCGTTCACGGTGATTCCTTCAGCCGGGTTCCACACCGCAAGGGTGTAGCTGCCCGGAGCAAACAGATGGTCGGGGGTATGGGTGGCGGAAGTCTCCGTACCCGTATAGTTGCCCATGGTGAGCGTCCATGTGGCAGGTATGTCGATACCCTCACCGCGGGCCGACCAGTCGGCTGTCACCGCAATCTTTCCGTAGTCGGGATGCGGCGTGTCATAAAGCGTGTCCTTCACGCAGGAAGAGAGCAGCACGGCGGCTGCCATTCCCATCATATTTATATATTGTCTTGCTTTCATATTCTATTCCTCCGTGTTAGAATAACTTCCATACCAATGTCACACCGGCATTGATGGGACCACACCAATCTTTTGTCTCGTTGCCGCGGCGTACACGTACATCGTCGATGACTTCATATTTTTCGAAATCGGCATTCAGGTAGCCCAAACCGAGGTTGAAATCAAGAGCCAGTACCTTGTTCAGCCGCAGCTGATAGCCGGCGGTGATGCCGCCACCCATCAGGTCGCCCTGCTTGCCTGTTTCAGAAAGCTTGTAGTTGAACTGTCCGGTCTTGAACATCGCACCCAGATACCAGGCTTTCTTCTCACCCATATAGTAACGTACTTCCGGAGCCACTTCCCAGAGTGCATAGCGGCGGTCTTTGCCACTCCAGCTCCAAGAAGTCCACGAGCCGTTTACGGCAATGCCCCACGATGGGCAGATGCGCCATTCAAGTCCTAAATCTGGTGTCAAGGTAGCCCAGCGCAGCAGGTTGGCACGCAGGGAGAGATGATAATCAGTTGTGATTTTGGTTTCCGACGGCGTGTCGGCAAGTGTATTTTGTTGAGCGGTTTTCTCGGCTTCTGCCTTTTCAGCGGCAAGTCGGGCTTCTTCCGCTTTACGCTGCTCTTCGGCAAGCCGTTCCTGCTCGGCACGCTTCTCGGCTACCAGACGTTCGGCTTCCGCCTTGCGTCGTGCTTCTGCTTCCGCATCCATCGCGGCCGTTTCCTTTGTGGGTACCGTTAGGCACACGATTACAAAATCACCCCCTGTCGCATGATTGTGGGTAATGAAGTTTTCTTCCTTGATTTTCGCGCGTGTAATTAGTTCGGATTTTACTCGATTGGCACGGATCTTCGCCGTGGCAAGGTTCTCGGCTTCACTGCCCAGTGAATTACAGTAGCCGTCAACCAGTAGCGGCAGTTTGCCGTCAAGAATTGTTGCTTTGTTGTTTTCGATACATTCCAACAAGCGGGCAAGTTCCGTGTCATTGCCATTCCAAGGAACGTAGAACATGTCCTTCTTCGGTACGAAGCGGAAGGTGTAGGTCGTTTCTGTTTTCTGCTGCGCAATGACAGGAAAAGTTACCGTCATCAGCCACAGAAACAGGGTAAGAAAAGTGATTTTTCTGCTCATATAAACTTGAATTTATTATCTTTGTCTTCTCCAAAGGTAATAAATGCCATTCAGCGCCCAAAATATTACAAAAACTTTTTCTGTTGAAATACAGCGTTTTATGAAAAATAGTCGTTTGAGCACTTTTCAAATTGTCGTTAGAGCACCTTTTTGTCGAATTAGCACTTTTTTTGTCGTTTGAGCACTTTTTGAAAATGGGTTTCTGAGACCTCTTTCAATGTTTTTTAGTATACAAATTATTCCCGATTTGCTTTTTTCCATTTGGCAGGCGTACATCCTTCCTTCTCGGAAAATAATTTGATAAAGTTACTGCGGGAAAGAAAACCGGAAGACTCAGCCAGCTTCTGTATATTGATTTCCGGATGTTCCTTCAGTATGTTTTTCGCATACTCCAACCGGAGACCGGTTATCCATTCGCGGAATGTCATTTTATACGTAGTCTTGATATAAGCGGAAAGATAGGTACGGTTCGTATGAAGTATTTCGGACAGTTCTTTTATGGTAAGTCCCTGCTGGACATAGCCGTCTGTCTTTATCCAGTTGTCCACCTTCTCTATAATTCCTGTATAGGACACTGGAATTTCCTCTTCTGAAACCATTTCGGGTTCAGTTCCCGAATTTGTCAGAAGTTCTTCTTCAGATTGTATATCTTGCTCAAAAGCATTTTCCACCTGTTCATAGAACAGCAGGTAGTTCTGATAGCTGTAGAAAAGATAGCTGTAGAACGGTATTGACGACAAAATCCAGATAAAAACATATTTGTCTGGCAGAAATGTCAGCAATCCGCATCCGACACCGAAGATAACAGCCCAATAAGTGAATATGGAAAGCCATTCGATATATGCGCCTATATCATCCGCCTGAGTTTCATTGAAAATCCGAATGGCTCTACGATATGCAACTATGACTCTGCGAGCTAAAACGACTCCAAAAACAACTAACCAGACAGCTAAAGCAAATAAAGAGATTTTTTGTATGATTCCGCTTGGCACCAGGAACACCACAACTCCGGAAAGAGTTGAGAATATAATCCATAAAATGATATGTGTCCACACACGCCGTTTGGTAATGTAAAAACGATCAAGCAACATTATCAATGCCGAACTGAACAGAGAATAGCACAGGAAGTATGTGGACATGTTCATCAATATGGAAGAATCCGCATTTTTTAATCGAATACCAAAGAAGAAATGTACCGAATAATTTGCCGAAAGCAGCAGCATAGCTATACCCATAATCTGTCGGGAGCGGAGATAATTCTTGAAAATTTTCTTTTCAGGAGTCTTTGCAAACAAAAAATAAAAGCCGAAGAATAACATCAACGGCAGTGCGGCACAAAGTGAAAAACGGTATATAGATGGTTCCATTGTTATGCTTATTTGATTTTGATACAAAAATACGTCTTTTTCTTCACAAATAGACACATAATCTATGATTTAACGTTATAGATTCGGTCATATTAGATTGAAAAATTATTAGAATTAAAGCCAGTGGTGAAAAATTCAACCACTGGCTTTTTCTGTCAAGACTTCGATATTAAAGTTTTACACCTTTGGATTCCGATAAACCGGGTCTCCCTATAATTAAATGACTGCGTACAAAGTCCACGTGCGGGCTTTCCGGCTGTTGTTCCGTCTGTTTTTTCTCGTTGCCTTGCCGGTTCTCTTCCGTGTTTTCCTGAGCCGGAGCCAGCTCAAGCTGTATCTTGCGGTCCAGTGCGGCGAGTTCGGACTTCAGCTGTTTCAGCTCGTCCTCCTTCTTCCACACCTTGCCCGCTATCTCCTGCAACTGCGGAATCTCCTTTTCCAGCACTTCGTTCTTAGACTTGTACTGGTCGATGATGGTCGGAATCCTCTCCAATGCGTTCAGAAAGTTTCGTGCGGCAGCAATCGGGTCTGCCATCGCCAGATGCCCGTTGTTGTAGGTGTACTTGTAGTTGCCCTCCACCACGAAGCGGTTGTCGGTGAACTCCAGACCTTCTTTGAGTGTCCTCTCGCTGACCACCTTTATCGGAAAGCCGTAAAGTTCCCCGACAGCCTTGTACAGTCCACCAGTCATGGCGTTCTTGGCGATTTCCTGCAAACGCTTACCGATGACCTTCTCATCCGTTGCATCCACGCCGTCCACCTTGACAAGATTAAGACGGCTGCCTTCCCTATCAGTCTGCACAACGGAAAGAAAACGGTTCCAGTCTTCCGTCATGGCTTCGATGAAAGCCGTGTTGTTGCGCAGTTCTCCCGTCTTGGATTCCAGCTTGAACTCCGAATCGCGCTTGCCCTTGCCCCACGACTTGCGTTCCCCTTCGAGCGAGGCGATACGCTTCTCTAATTTCGCCTTATCCAAAAGGTCGGTATTGCCGGAGAGCAACGCCATATACTCCGAGAAGTTCATACCCGATTTTTCGTCCATTGCTCCCTCGTCGATGGTACGTGCGCCCATCGCTCCACTTTTGAGCTGCGATATGAACGTCTGCTTGCAGTGCAGCAGATTGAACTTGTAGCTGTCCAGCGACTTTTCCACCGCGTAGATGATGACATCCACGTTATTCTCGGCAAAATGCTTGGCAATCTCGTTCCCGGCTCTAACACCCCGTCCGTCACGCTGTTGCAGGTCGGACGGTCGATCGGGTAGGTCAAGGGCATTGCTGCCCTCTTCCCCCCTAAGAACCGTACATGAGAGTTTCCCCTCATACGGCTCAAGCTTTTCTAAGCCTCTGTTTGTATGCAGAGACCGGCTCAAACTACTTCTTGTTTCCATTTGATTTGCGGGATAATTTAAAACATTCATCATGAACCAACAGATTGCATTTCTTTCCGTTTTGAACGGTTGGCATGACATTCCATGCCTTGTGCGTATCAATAGGCTCACCGCATATAGGACATTTGCGTCCTTGCTTTTCCCATAGGTACAGCAGTGACTTGCGTCCTTTTAGCGTAACAAGCATTTTCGACTTCTTTCTTTTATAGAAGTACAGACGACAGTCTGCATCAAACGGGTTCATGTCTCCTTTAATCTGCGTGTATTGCAGGAATGGAAACGATGAAGTCAGAGACAATAATGTCAATTGGTCTTCCTTTCCGTTTGGTTTCTTGAATTTTGAAGCGAAAGTCCATTTGTTCCCTCGAATGTCATGCCAATATCGGTCTTTTATCCACCGTTTCCCTTTCTTGGAATGACGGCGTTTTGCCCATTGCCATAGTGAGAGGAATATCTGATGGTCGATTCTGTGAAATGAATCACGTGTCGCTCCATGCTGATAATAACCTCCCCATCCTCGGATTTTAGAGTTCAACATTCTGATTAACGACTCCTGTCTGCAACCCTTGTTCTCCTTAATTACCTTACGGATATTCTCCATAAAGCGTTTCTCGGATTTCTTTGTAGGCTTGGTCAATATGTCCTTGCCGTATTTGCGGATATTAAAGCCAAGAAAATCAAAACCGTCATGCACGTTGGTTATCACCGTCTTTTCCTCTGATAAGGTCAGACCTCTTTCAGACATAAATTCAGCAACCAATGGCTTGATTTCATTTTCAAGAGTTTCCTTGTTCTCGCAAGTGATGATAAAATCATCCGCATAACGTACAAGGTTCACCATTGGTGAATACAACTTACCATTAACATGATGGCGCTTATATCTATCTGCAAGAGCTTTCTGCAATCCGTCCAAAGTCATATTGGCAAGTGTCGGAGAAATTATACCACCTTGCGGTGTTCCTTCCTCGGTCGGGAACATTTGCTTGTTGAAAACATAGCCACATTTCAACCATTTTCGGAGTATTGCCTTATCCATTGGGATATTGGCAAGTAACCACTCATGGCTGATATGGTCAAAACACCCTTTTATGTCACCCTCCAAAATCCATTCGGGAGAATATCCCTTTCGGAGAATGTTATGACATTGCTGTACTGCATCCATACAGCAGCGTTCCTTGCGGAAACCGTATGAACGAGTATCAGCTGTAGTTTCTGATACAGGCTCCAATGCCATAAGATAGAGTGCTTGCATGGCTCTGTCTTTCATTGTCGGTATTCCCAACGGTCGCAGTTTGCCGTTGCTCTTCTTGATATGAACTCTTCTCAGCGGCATTGGCTGGTAGCCTCTGCGTTTGAGTTGGGTTATTGCTTGCGTTTTAGCTTTAGGGGTATCCCATATTTCTTTGTCAACCCCAGGAGTACAACCACCCCCGTTAGAAGTAACCCTCTTTACGGCTAAGGCTTTTGCGTAAAAAGAATGGGTAAGCGTCCATTGCAAGGCTTTCACCTTGTTATGTCTGCCTTCCTTCTGAGCCTTTACAATACGGGCTTGAAGCTTCTTAACAGCTTGCTCCGCCTTAGTCCAGTCTATTCTGTCCCAATTTGATTGCAGGTTGTCAGTCGGCGCACACGATTGGTCGAGGAGATTTTCTTTGATTTTATCGTTCATTTGCATTCCTACTTTAAAAAGTTCTAAAAGTTTATTGTAAAGAATTACCATTTGGCTAATGTTGGGTATTTGCCTCCCAAACATTACCACAGAAGTCTGCCCACTTTCGTGGTAGGTTGATGTTGTCCCTTGTCAACTCGTGATAAGTGGCTCAAACCCTATCCGTCCCATTACAGAACGGCATTCGCTTTCTCTGTTATCTTATACCTGCACATCATTCAGCATCCATTACTTTCAGCTTACCTGTCTTTTGTCTGACAGGAGATGTACAGGCTTACCATGTTCCACATAGATAACTAACGGATAGGTTAGGTTCTGTCTCATCCTCCGACGGTCTTTACATCCGTGTAATCCTACCATGGAGAGGATTATCTGACCGCATCCCATTTTGGGTAGAGTGTATCAGTATCTTGCACTCTTTTACGACATTACGAAGTTTACTAACAGTTCGCTTACGCTAACCATACTATCCAGCCTCGCCACTCTACGGTATGATACTAACCATACTTGACTTCCCCTCACGGTTCTGTCTTGTCTTGCGAAAGTGTACTTTGTCCCGACCGCTTAATACAACATTAAGGTGCATCGGTCGGTAGGCTACCGCTGACGGAACAGCGGGTTAAAACTGATACTTAAAGTATCATTCCAACAATTATCTATGCGACTTCATGTCGCACCCACGGTGTATCAAGGTGATGGATGGCGACACATCTTTTCTGCGCATTCACGCCCGTTCCGAGCATACTTGTGGAGCCGAACAGCACGCGCACCGTCCCGGCGTTCATGGCATCTATCACCGCCTTACGAGCCTTATCCGTCTTACACTCCTGAATGAAGCGCACCTCACTTGCCGGTATGCCGTAATCCTCCACCAACTTGCGTTTTATCTCGCTGTACACGTTCCATCCTTCCCCCGGCTGATATGTCCCCAAGTCGGAGAACACGAACTGCGTACCCTTGTGCGCCTCGTACTTGTGGTAATACTCTGCAATCATCTTGGCACAATGGCTTGCCTTGTTGTCGGGATGGTCCTCGTAGTTCGGGTCTATCATGCGCATATCAAGAGCCATCTTTCTCGCATAGTCGGTGGCGATGAGCATCTTCGCCTTTTCCTCCGTTTCCGACAGGGGTAACCTGCCAAGCAGAGTGGCATCGCCGGTTTTGGCAAACTGCATCAGCTTCTGTATGAAGTCCTCCTGCTCCGGTGTGGGCGGTATGTGGTGCAGTCTCTCATTCTTGTTTGGTCTGTCCACACCTACATCCTCCGCCGTGCGGTAGTCGGTAATCTCGTTGTAGAAGGCGGCAAGCTCCGGCACCTTGATGAAATAGCGAAAACGCTCCTTCTGAACGATATTGTTCGTTACGTTGAACTCAAAATCGGTCGTCTTTTTGGCGAAGATGGCAGCCCAAGCATCGAAACAGCGGATGTCCTGCCGTTCCAGTTCGTTGGGGCGCAGGTATTTGAAGAGCAGGTACAGTTCCGTCAGACTGTTGGAAATGGTCGTGCCCGAAAGGAACGTAGCCCCCAAGTCCTTGCCCGTGCGTTCCTGTATGGTACGGATGGCAAAGAGCATATTCAGGGCCTTCTGGCTTCCTTCCGAGTTTCCCAATCCCGCCACACGGTCATGACGGGTGTTGAAAGTCAAGTTCTTGAACTGGTGACTCTCGTCAATGAAGATGTGGTCGATGCCCATCTGCTTGAAGTCCACCACATCATCCGTGCGGGACTTGATAGCGTGTTCCACCTTCTCCAGCTTCGCCACAAGGTTATGCTTGCGCTTCTCCAGCCCTTTCAGCATCGCCCGCGACACGTTCTTGCCCTGCTGCCGCAAGACTTCGAGGTTTTCCTCCACCGTGTCAAGCTCCGCCTGCAGGATGCGCTGCTGCAACTCCGGTGACTGCGGTATCTTGCCGAACTGGTCGTGCGACATGATGACGCAATCGTAATCGTTATTTTTGATGTTGTTGAAAAAACGCACGCGGTTGGCGGTCGAGAAATCCTTTTCAGAAGCGTAGAGAATCCTCGCATTGGGATATGCCGCCTGATAGGTGGCGGCAATCTCCGCCACATTCGCTTTCAGCCCGATAATCATCGGCTTGTGCGCCAAGTTCAGACGCTTCATCTCATGTGCCGCTATGCACATTATCAGCGTCTTGCCGGTTCCCACCTCGTGGTCGCAGATCCCGCCGCCGTTCTGTTTCAGCATCCAGACGCAATCCTTCTGCGACGGGTAAACGCTCTTGATTCCCCGGCTTGCCAGCCCTTTCAGGTTGAGGTCGGGAAAAGTCTGGTGCGAGCCGTCATACTTCGGGCGCACGAAACAGTTGAACTTGCGGTTATACATCGTCGTGAGCCGTTCCTTGAACTGCGGCGACTGTTCTTCCAGCCATTCGGAGAACCCGTTACGGATTTCGTCTATCTTCGCGTTGGCGAGCTGTATGCCCTCGCTGTCGCGTACCTTGATGTCGTTGCCGTTCTCGTCCTTGCCGATACTTTTCATCATGTCGGGGCAGGTGTTGTGCAGGGCGTGCTTCAACAGGTGCATACCGTCATAGTTCCGGTAATAGCCCTTTACTAAAAACTCGTCCGTGATCTTCATGGTGCGGTAGCCGCACGCCACGGAAAACTCGTCCATGCTTGCGGAGTAGGCTATTTTCACGTCCGTGTCGAAAAGGTGGCTCATGTAGGCGGCTGGAAAAGCCACTCAACTTTGACCCTTTTGGCCACGCAGAATTATCCCTTTTTG
>OKSX01001280.1_pt1 | contig 13047 bp, 13 predicted proteins | sample 1606391 | NCBI WGS metagenome assembly OKSX01 (sample SAMEA3879578, study PRJEB24766) | human gut metagenome | biome: human-associated habitat; feature: feces | place: USA | collected 1985/1987
CCTTTTCTGTTGCTTTCGGCAGCTCTGTTTTTTCGTAGTTCTCCCCGTTTATACAATCGTTTGTTGAATCATCCGCAACTCGGACCCTATATCCGTAACTTCCGCGAGCACAAGGCCATTCCTTTGCGAGTCAAGATTATTTCCGTCTCGCTCGTTTGGATTACCATCCTTCATGCCGTCATTTTCCTTCTCGATCATTGGGTGTTGGAGTCGCTTCTCCTCTTGTTGGCGGCAGGTATCACGGCTTATATCCTGCATTTCAAAACGCTCCGGTGATTTATCTCCTACAAGCCAGCAAGGGAATTTGGCTGGTTACAAGAACAGAGAAAAAGCCAATCCGACTTCCCGGAAGTGACTGGTAAACCAGACTGACTTCGGGAAGCCGGATCTAAACAGGGTGCGCTGACGCCACCTCGGGAGAGCTGATTAATCCCACTTCTTCGGTTGCCATACGGAACTTTCCCTGAAGTGCTCGATAGCGAGATCCTGAGTTGTATAAACCACAAAGAAACGATTGTGGAATACCAATCCACCCTTGTAGAACACCCAGTTTTTGCCAACACGTTCCTCGCCGGTGTACCACTCCCATTTATCCCTGCTCCAGAATTCATTGAACTTATTCTCTTCCGTCTGCGTGGCGTTCATGCGCAGCTCGCTGCCACCGGTGGAGGCTATGATTTTGTCGTTGTCGTCGCGGTTGACCATTGCGACTGCCGTGATCTTCTTCGCCGGATCATGGTCCACACCCTCGTCGTAGTATTTCACGAAGAGGTAGTTGTTGTCGAGCGCTCCGGGAATATTCTCGTTGGCATGAACGCCGCGGGCAACGTAGTAGCGTCCGTTCGGGAATCCTTCGGCTGTCTCCTTCTGGCAGAATACGGCATCCACGATGCCCAGGCAGTCATCGCTCGGAGCCATGGCGTAATAGATGTACTTATCGTCTTCGTCGGAGGCAACAACATATTCTCGCTGGGAGAACTCGAAAGCGTAACCTTTGTTGGTCGGCGCGTTCATGTTGGCCATTATCGGATAATAGACGAAGTAGTTGTTCTGGTCGTTCGGGTCTTGTGCAACGAATGGCTCTGGCTCGCCCTTTTTATGCCCGTTCGTGCCGCTTTTGATGATGATGTCCGCCAGCACAAGCCGGGACTTGGGATAAATCACTGCCAGTTTGGAATACAGGTAGTCGTCCTTGGCGTTGAGCAATTCGCTGTAGTTCTTAAACAAAGTGGTCAAGGCTTCAGAATCGGATTTGGTGCGGTCCTTAACCAGTTGCTCATACGTAAACGCGATTTGTCCCACAATCTCTTCTATAGGATAGATATGGCAGATAGAGTCGGTCTTCTCGTCGCTGCTCACACTGTAGCTGATAAGCGCCCATTTGCTGTCGGAGCCGTCGGTATTGAAACGAGCCACTTCTGGGGATCGCTGATGGCCAGGTCGCCACCGGTCGAGAATTGCAGGGAGACGGCCTTACTGGCTTGCTCGTAACTTTCGTTCTGGTAGGCCACATCGAAGTGTCCTTCGGCATAGTCGCTGTGGGCGTTCTTGTAGATTTCCTCCCAGGTAGAGCCGGAGGTCGTAGGATGGCTGCGCTGCAATTTGCCTTGCGCATCGAAGCCCACGCTTTGCTCATAGACATTCTCCTTGCGACCATAGATATAGATATTGTAGCCTCCGAACGAGCCTTGGGTGATGACGTCTGTACCCCAGTCGTCGAAGAAAGCATTCGCTTTATCGCGGTCCATTTCCGTGTTCAGTGCGTTGAGAAACCTGTCCGAGAGCAATGCCAGCAGTGTCGAGTCTTTCTTCTCCTGCTCGAAGACGGACATGTTGAGTTTCACCTCCGACATCTTGACGTGATACAGGTTCAGATAATATTCGTAGGCCTCGCTTGCCGAGAGGCTTCCGCTCATGCCGAAGTCGAACGAGCCGGACCAGACATACGTGGGCTTCTGACTCAAAATGTTCGACAGTCCCTCGTCTGTCCCGCCATTAATAGTCCATTGGCGCATCTCGCCATCCGTCAATCCCTTCTTGCGAGTCTTCTTGAATGAAGCTCCCACGTTGAACGACCAGTTCTCCATCGTCTTCTCGTAGCTGTCGCCGGAGAACTCTATCATCGAGAACTCCTTCTGCGTCGTGTTGGCAGTCACGTATTCCTCGCCAAGCTGGCTGATCCTGTCGTAGAGCAATACGCTTCCGACCGTGTTTCCGAACTTGCCGTAGCAGCGTGTACTCTTACCCAGCACTTCGCTGTAAACAGATGTAATGGCGTCGCCCGCCTTGGTCTCCATGCTTCCCTGGCGGAGTACCATCAGCACGGTGCGGCCCTCTTCAGGATATTCGCGTGGCGTAATCTTCACCGGGATGACTTCGAAAGGCTTGTCTAATGCTTTTACCTGTTGCGGCACGACATACCATTTGCCGTCTTCCTTTTGCTCGCAGGTGAACTGGAGGTATTCGCTCTGCCCCGGCTCAATCTCCACTTTGCGCAAGGCACTCAGTGGCAAGGCTCGGTTTGCGATGTCGCCTTCATCTATTATATGCACCAGCGCACCGCCTGCCACATCTTTCGTACCTTCCGGTACGTACTCTTCTTTACCGATGTCTTCTTTCAACACATCATCATCCTGGCATGCGGTAAAGCACGTCAACCCTGCCAACAGCAGCAGGCTGGCTGAACTTTTCAATCTTTTTATTCTCATAATACTTTCTGTATATTTGTTAATTAATGCGCAAAAGTATAAAGTAAATGTGTCAAGTCGGGTGTCAAAACTGCAAAACGATGTGTTATTTTTAACAATCTGGATGATTTTGGGTATTATTTCCGGCCTTTTTTCTCAAATATTCGCTGGGAAGCATACCTGTATATTTCTTGAAACAGCGCAACGCCGTTTCCTTCGATCGGAAACCGACGAGGAAGAATGCCTCCAATATGCTGTCAATGCTGTCTTGGTCTGTCATGCGGCAAAAAGCTTCCACGCGGCGGCGATTAATCAAATCGGCAAAGTTAGCATAGCCCGCATCATGTATTGCCCGGTTCAGATAGCTGCGGTTGGTGTGGAGAATCCGCGCCAGGTCTGCCACCGTAAGGTCCGGATTACGCCAAATCTCCTCATCCTCCAGCAAACTGTTCATCGAAACAACAAGAGGATTGTCTGCCTTATCTGTTGAAGGAGGAAAATCCACTGGCTTCACGTCTGGTTCAGCTGCCGCATAATCGTCTGCCAAGCTGAAACGGACAAACAATTCATCATAAGTCACAACCGAAGCAAAGACAAGGCAGACTAGCAGATGCGCCGAACTGACATAAAGATTGTAGGTCAACATAAACGCGACGTATAACGCTGTAATGAGGAGCATCACACACGTATAGTGCCTGATCCAGCTCAAGCAGACACGGCTCTTTGTCCAGTTGTACGGGACAACGTGCAGCAACAGGGCGAAAGGAAATATTATGCCAAAAAGAAGAACCAGCCGCCCCCAAACATTAGACTCGTCTATATGGGCAAGCATGTCGCCCACCGACTGCAAATAGCGGAACTCTACCCCTGGCAGACGGAACACCACACCAACAGCCAGAGCGGGCAGCAGCATATAGAATGTACGGCGCACATTCAACCACCCCGGGCGGATTACTTCTACGGGATAAAAGTAGAGCAGTGTCAACATCAACAAACCGGCAAAAAGGTTCAGGGGCGGAAGTATACCGGGACTGATGCCTTTCCCTAATCCTTCTATCAGAGCGCGGCCTATAAGCATCAGCGAGAGCAGCAACCACACGATGCTGAGGATACGCCGCGAGCGGTCGCCACTGTCGCGCCTGGTCCAAAGCATGGTGGCGCAAAAAACGAAAGTACATGTGCTACATCCCAGCACAAACTGTATCAATGCCATATCCAAGACTTTTTTATTTCCGGCAAAAATACAACTTATATGTTTTGCAAGCTAGAAAAAGGAATAACAATCCATTGTCCATTTTACCAAATAACCCTTATCTTTGTCGCTTTAAAATAAAGAATATGCGATTATGAAATTAAGTGATAAATGGTTTACGGCGTTGTCGGAGAATGACAACGGCGATCTGGTGGCTATCTATGGCCGGGACGAATTGACGGAGTTCATGCAGAGTGGTAAGTTGAAGGAACGAGTGGAGATTACCTGGAAATATACACCTGCCGAACAAGGCATGCCTTCGGATGCAGAAGCCGAGCGGATGGAAGCCGTGGAAGCAGCTTTACGTAAGGCCATGGAAAAAGACAAGCTGGCGATCCAGACCAGTGTTTATACCGGTGGTGGAGAAAAGATCTGGGTTTATTATACGCGAACTGTCCGGGTGTTTGGTGAACGGTTGAATGAAACCTTGAAAGACTTTGAACAGCTACCCATTACTATTTATACGGAATTAGACCCTGAGTGGGAAGAATACCGGGATATGTATGAAATGAAGCAGTGGGCAGTGGATGAATAAATAGATAGGCCGAGCGGATTAAAGTTATCGAAAAAAGTATATCTTTGTATCCTATCAACGGATGAGTATGGCAAAGAAAATAAAACTTAAAGTACAAGGATTGACTGGAAGCCAGGTACAGTCGGGAGCCTATGCGTTGATCTTGTCGGAAGTAGACGGACCGCATCGTATTCCTATTATTGTCGGTATGGCTGAAGCCCAGTCGATTGCGATGGCTTTGGAGCATCTGACTCCGCCCCGGCCTCTAACGCATGACCTGTTTGTAACATTTACCCATTCATTTGGCATTCTGTTGCAAGAAGTATATATCTATAAATTCCTGGATGGCGTGTTTTATGCCGAACTGGTTTTGTTTGATGGCGAACGTCAGGTACGGATAGACTCAAGAACCTCTGATGCCATTGCCATTGCTTTGCGGTTGAAGGTCGATATCTTTACATCCGAGGAAGTGTTGAACGAGTGTGGCTTGATATTCGAAAAGAACTCGGATGATACGGACTCCGGAGAAGAAGAGGATGATGAGGCAGAAGAAGACGAATCCTACGATTTAGTGGATGAGGAAGAATTCGAACAGCTTTGGAAAGATAAGTCGCCCGACGATTTCCATAATGCATCTGACCTGGACTTATGGTTAAGTTATATGCCATTGGAAATACTGGAACAGAAGTTTCAGGAAGCCGTTGACTCCGAACATTATGAACATGCGAAGATTTATAAGGATGAATTAAAACGAAGAGAAGATTTAAAATAGTATGATTGAGACAGCAGGATTTGGATGGATGTCTTTGGGAAGAGGCATTGCAGGTATTTTGGTAGTAATTGCCATAGCCTATTTGTTTAGTTATGATCGGAAACGTATCGATTGGAAGTTGGTGGGTGGAGGTTTGCTGATACAGTTGGTATTGGCTTTGTCTATTCTTTATATTCCTATCGTAGGAAGTTTATTTAAGTCTTTAGGCATTATCTTTGTCAAGCTGATGGACTTTACAAGTGCGGGATTGGATTTCCTGTTAGGTCCGTATGCTTCGAAGTCGGCCGGATTCAGTTTCTTGCTTCATTCTTTGCCGATCGTTGTTTTCTTCTCGGCTTTGGTTTCTATCTTTTATTATTGGGGAATTATCCAGAAAGTAGTAGGCGCGTTGTCGTGGTTACTGCGGAAGGTGATGAATATATCTGGTACAGAAGGTTTGGTTGCCTGTGGTAATATCTTTTTAGGTATGACCGAATCGCCGGTTTTGATCAAGAATTATTTGCCGACGATGAACCGTTCGGAGTTGTTTCTCGTCATGGTTTCCGGTATGGGAACGATTGCCGGTTCGGTAATGGGCAGTTATGTAGGTATGTTGGGCGGACAAGATCCGATAGCTCAGCAGATGTTTGCTACCCATTTGTTGTCTGCTTCCGTCATGGCAGTGCCGGGTTCTATTGTGATTGCGAAGATTATGTGTCCGCAAACCGAGCCAATTCAGAAGGATTCGAAAGCGGAATGGGGCGACGAAGGCCACAGTAATGTGTTGGGTGCTATTTCGTCGGGTACAGTTACCGGTGTCAAACTGATGACGAATATCGCAGCGATGCTGTTGGTCTTTATCTCTTTGATTGCCATGGTGAATTACTTTACGAATAATGTCATAGGTCATTATACGGGATTAAACGAATGGATTGTCAAGATGACGGATGGTAAGTCGGATGGATTGACGTTTCAGTTTATTCTGGGTGTCATTACGGCTCCATTTATGTGGCTGATCGGTGTTCCTTCGGATGATATTATGCTGGTTGGTTCTTTGCTGGGACAAAAGACAATTCTGAATGAGTTCGTTGCTTACTTCCAGTTGCAGGAATGGCGGGATGCCGGATTGTTTGTTTCTCAGAAATCGGTGATTATGTCCACTTATATCTTATGTGGATTTGCCAATATATCTTCTATCGGTATATTATTGGGCGGACTGGGTGTGTTGGCTCCTGAAAAGAAAGGCTTGATTTCTCGTACGGGTTTCAAGGCAATGATTGGTGGAGCCTTGGTTTCGGTTTTGTCTGCCACCATCATCGGTATGATTTTAGGATAAAAAAGAAAGATATGCAGATATTTTATACTCCAGACATAGCCGTAAATCCGGAACTTCCGGAAGAAGAAGCCGGACATTGTATCCGAGTGCTGCGTCTGACAGAAGGAGCGGAGATCCTGTTGACTGACGGAAAAGGTTCGTTTTATAAAGCACTGATCGCAAGAGCTCATCCCAAACATTGTGAAGTGACGATCGAAGAATCGTGGAAACAAGAAGACTTGTGGCCGTTTTATGTGCATATAGCAGTGGCTCCTACGAAGAATATGGACCGGATGGAATGGTTTGCCGAAAAGGCTTGCGAGATAGGAATCAATGAAATCACGTGTCTGAACTGTCGTTTCTCAGAAAGAAAGGAAGTAAAGCCGGCTCGTCTGGAGAAGATTTTGGTTAGTGCCATGAAACAGTCGCAGAAAGCTACGCTTCCCATCTTGCATGGAATGACCGATTTCAAGGCATTTGTCAAGCAACCCTTCAACGGGCGTAAGTTTATTGCTCATTGTGAAGAAGGAGAAAAGCCTTTGATCAAGGATATTTATCATCCGGGCGAGAATGCTTTGATCCTGATTGGTCCGGAAGGAGATTTCAGTTCGGAAGAAATTCAATGTGCTTTGGAGAATGGTTTTGAGGCCATATCTTTAGGGAAAAGTCGGTTGCGGACAGAAACTGCGGCATTGACGGCATGCCATACCTTGCATGTGCTGAACCAATAAGAAAGAACTTAAACGGATAATACATAGAAAGACATGAGAAGACTGATTATTGCATTGACGGCTTTGTTTGTGATGTCGTACGTACAGGCCGCACAGGTAGATACGGTGCTGGTGAATAGCCGGAGTATGCAGAAAGACATTAAGACAGTAGTGATCATTCCCGATGTGGCGGCAGAGAAACCTTGTCCGGTGATTTATTTGTTACATGGTCATGGCAACGATTATTCCGGATGGATTCGTGTAAAGCCTAACTTGCCTCAGATCGCTGACGAGAAAGGCATCATCTTTATTTGTCCGGATGGCGAGAGAAGTTGGTATTGGGACAGCCCGTTGAATAAGAATGTCCGGTATGAAACCTTTATCTCTTCGGAACTGATTGCTTATGTAGATAGCCATTATAAGACAATTGCACGTCGGGAAGGAAGAGCTATTACCGGATTAAGTATGGGTGGACATGGTGCCATGTGGAATGCAATCCGTCATTCGGATGTATTCGGTGCGGCAGGAAGTACAAGTGGAGGCGTGGATATTCGTCCTTTCCCGAAGAATTGGGATATGAGTAAGCAATTGGGTGAAGAAGCCGAAAACCAGTCTGTCTGGGATGCTCATACAGTGATTAACTTGGTACCTTCGATGAAGAAGGGACAATTAGCCATGATTATCGACTGCGGATATGGAGATTTCTTCCTCGAAGTGAATAAGAATTTCCATGAAGCTTTATTGAAACAAGGCATTGATCATGATTTCCTGCTCCGTCCCGGAGAACATAACAGTACTTACTGGAACAATTCCATCGATTATCAGATACTCTTCTTCCAAAAGTATTTCCAGAAAAACGGAATCAACCAATGACCGAGAAAGAAAAATGCCGGCAAGGCTTGCTGTATGATGCCAATTACGATCGTGAATTATTGGCTGAACGGGAACGGGCTAAAGAACTGTTGTATGATTATAACCGTTTGCGGCCTTCGCAATATGCGGAGAAAACAGATCTTTTACGGTCGTTGTTGGGAAAAGTCGGGAAACAGGTGATTATCGAGCCTCCGTTCAACTGCGACTATGGGTATAATATTGAGGTAGGCGAGAATTTCTATGCCAATGTCAATCTCGTTATTCTGGATGGAGCTAAGGTAACGATCGGAGATAATGCCTTCATCGCTCCAAATGTGGGGATTTATACGGCTGGTCATCCGTTGGATGCCGAGCGTCGTAACCAGGGTTTGGAGTATGCTTATCCGATACGGATTGGAAATAACGTTTGGATTGGTGCTCATTCCGTTATTCTTCCCGGTGTTACGATTGGGGATCATGTGGTGATCGGTGCAGGAAGTGTGGTGACAAAAGATATTCCTTCTTATTCCTTGGCTGTCGGAAATCCGTGTCGGGTGATACGTTCGTTGGAGGCTATGGAGAAATAATAAACAGATTCAAATAAATAAAGGTAGCGCATCGTCGGTTTGTTTGCCGGCTATGCGCTATCTTTGCAAAAATTTTGAGGCAATATAAAAATGAGAAGTTTTGCAAGTGATAATAATTCCGGTGTTCATCCATTGATTATGGATGCCGTGATTAAGGCGAACGACAATCATGCCGTTGGCTATGGTGATGATCCTTGGACCGCTCAGGCAACGGCTAAGATTAAAGAAGTATTTGGAGAAACGGCTTCTCCGTTTTTCCTGTTTAACGGAACAGGTGCCAATTCGGTAGCTTTGCAAGCAGTGACACGTTCGTTTCATAGTATTTTGTGTGCTGAGACTGCTCATATTAACGTGGACGAATGTGGTGCACCGGGACGAATGAGTGGTTGTGCTTTAGTAACAATTCCAACGCGCGATGGTAAACTGACTCCTGAATTGATTAAGCCGCATTTGCATAATTTCGGTGTTTGTCATCATTCACAGCCGAAAGCCGTTTATATTTCTCAGGTATCTGAATTGGGAACTGTATATACAGTTGAAGAAGTGAAGGCAATCGCCGATTTATTGCATGCCCACGATATGTATCTGCACATGGATGGAGCGCGTTTGGCCAATGCTTGTGCCTACTTGAATTGCTCCATGAAAGAAGTAACCGTTGATGCCGGAGTGGATATTCTGAGTTTTGGAGGAACGAAGAACGGCATGATGATGGGTGAGGCTGTGATTTCTTTCCGTCCGGAATTGACCGAAATCCTTCCGTTTGTCCGGAAACAGTCTGCCCAGTTAGCTTCCAAGCTTCGGTATATGTCGGCTCAGTTTATTCCTTATCTGGAGAATGATTTATGGTTGGAAAATGCGCGCCATGCGAATGCCTGTGCCAAACGTCTGGCTGATGTCTTGGCCGAATTCCCGCAGATCCGGATGACACAGAAGGTAGAAACCAATCAGCTTTTCTTTATTATCCCGGATGAGCCACTGAAAAAACTGCAAGAGAAATATTTCTTCTATATGTGGAACGAAGAGAAGAACGAAGCACGCTTTGTTACTTCTTGGGATACGACGGAAGAAGATATTCTGGATATGGAGAAATCTTTGCGTGAAGTCTTGAAATAATCATAAGAGCCAAAGTGGAGGTCATGAAGGTAGTTGGAAAGATCATACTCGGTATATTATTATTGGTCATCGTTCTTGGAAGTTTGTTCTTTGACTGTATCTGGAATGAACAGTTGATGACTTATAATGTAAAGAATGGCGCGGGCATGGATGGTGTGACGGATTATGCCCGGACGGCATCTGTTATCATACAAGAGAAACCGGATGTGGTAGCGATTCAGGAACTGGATAGTGTGACAGGACGCAGTAAAGGAGCTTATGTGTTGGACGAATTGGCCAAGCAGACCGGAATGCATGCTACGTATGCTCCGGCTATTGATTACGATGGTGGGAAGTACGGAATCGGTATCTTGTCGAAGAAGCAACCATTACGCGTATATCGTTACGCTTTACCCGGCCGGGAAGAAGCCCGTGCCTTGCTGGTTGTCGAGTTTAAGAAGTATGTGTATGCTTGTATGCATTTATCTTTGACGGAAGAAGACCGTATCGCTTCTCTCCCGATTATCCGGGAAGCGACATCTGGCTTTGACAAACCTGTATTTATTGCAGGTGACTGGAATGATACGCCTGATTCTCCGTTCATTCAGGAATTGCAGAAAGATTTCTGTATCTTATCAACTACCGATAAACCGACTTGTCCGGCAGACGAACCGAAGGCTTGTATTGATTACATTGCCGTAAAGAAGGATTGTAAACCGAAGAACTTTGCCTTTTTCTCGTATGTCACTCCAGCATCCGTAGAATCGGATCATCGGCCTGTAAACGTGCATATAAAACGTTGGATTTGGTAATAAATAACATAACGAATGAAGTTTAACGAACAAGAATTAGATGAAACTATCCAACCGATCAAGCAGACGGATTTGATTTATGGGATAGAAGACCGGCCTCCTTTCAAGGATGCTCTTTTTGCTGCCGTGCAACATTTGCTCGCGATATTTGTTGCGATTATTACGCCTCCACTGATTATTGCGAGTGCGTTGAAACTTGATTTGGAGACAACGGGCTTTTTGGTATCAATGGCTTTGTTTGCTTCGGGAATATCTACATTTATTCAATGTCGGCGGTTCGGTCCGATAGGAGCCGGACTACTTTGTATCCAGGGAACAAGCTTTTCTTTTATCGGTCCGATTATTACGGCCGGACTGATGGGTGGTTTGCCTTTGATTTTTGGCTCATGTATGGCAGCTGCTCCGGTCGAAATGATCATCAGTCGGACGTTTAAGTATATGCGGAACATCATTACGCCGCTGGTTTCGGGTATTGTTGTCTTGCTGATCGGATTGAGTCTGATTAAGGTGGGCATTGTTTCCTGTGGTGGTGGTTATGGAGCGATGGATGACGGCACGTTTGGCAGTATCAAACATATCGGTGTAGCTGCTGCTGTCTTGCTGAGTGTCTTGTTTTTCAACCGCTGTAAGAATAAATACCTTCGGATGAGCTCGATTGTGTTGGGTTTATGTGTCGGTTATGCGCTTTCCTTTGCCTTGGGAATGGTAGATATGAGTGCCGCTTCTTCTCAAAGCTTCACGAACTTGAATATTCCTGTTCCGTTTAAATATGGTGTAGAATTTCATGCTTCATCCATCATTGCGATCGGTTTGGTTTATTTGATTACGGCGATCGAAGCAACAGGTGATGTAACAGCCAACTCTTTGATTTCCGGAAAATCCATCGAAGGAGACGGATATCTGAAGCGTGTGTCGGGAGGTGTGATGGCCGATGGTTTCAATTCATTGCTGGCCGGTATCTTCAATTCATTTCCGAATTCTATTTTTGCGCAGAACAATGGTATTATACAGCTGACGGGTGTTGCCAGTCGCTACGTAGGTTATTATATCGCTGCCATGCTGGTGTTGCTGGGATTGTTCCCCGTTGTGGGAATTGTCTTTTCTTTGATGCCGGATGCGGTTCTGGGCGGTGCCACCTTGCTGATGTTTGGAACGGTAGCTGCTGCCGGTATCCGTATTATTGCGGCTCAGGAAATCAATCGGAAAGCCACTTTGGTGCTGGCTGTCAGTCTTTCGCTGGGTTTGGGCGTTGAATTGATGCCCGATATCCTGAAGGCTGCTCCGGATGCTATCAAGGGAATCTTTGCTTCCGGAATCACGACGGGCGGATTAGCTGCTATTTTATCAAATATGTTGATTCGGGTCAAAGACGATAAAGTAGAAGAATAACGATCGAGGCTGAGGCTTTCGGGTTTTCCGTTGGCTATTCGTGGTTTCCTTGTGGAATCTTAAGGTAATTCTGCCGGGATATTAATCCGGATCTGCTGAACCATTAACTTTCCTCCGGTCGGGGGAAAGCCTTCCTGCGGTCGAAGGAAACTCTTCCTCCGATCGGAGGAAACCTATCCTCGGTACGGAGGAAAGCTAAAGACTCGTCTGAAAATCTTTAGTTCTCCGTTACAAAAGGATTAGTATCTAAGCTGACAGCCGATAAGCTCAGCTGGGTTTATGAAAGAGAGAATACGTGTTTAATTGGAATAAATACATATATGGAATTATTAAAGCAACGCATTATGCAAGACGGCCGCTGTTATCCGGGCGGCATCCTGAAGGTCGATAGTTTTATCAACCATCAGATGGATCCGATGTTGATGTATAAGATCGGAGAGGAATTCATCAAACGTTTCTCAAACGAGGATATCAATAAGATTGTCACCATTGAGGCCAGTGGTATCGCTCCGGCTATTATGGTAGGATATATTTTGCAGTTGCCGGTTGTCTTTGTCAAGAAAAAGAAACCGAAGACCATGGAAAACATGTTGACAACCGTTGTCCATTCTTTCACGAAAGACCGTGATTATACGGTTTGTATTAGTAATAATTTCCTGACTCCTGATGACCGGATCTTGTTTATCGACGATTTCCTGGCTTTTGGAAATGCGGCTTTGGGTATTGTTGATTTGGCAAAACAGTCGGGAGCTCATATTGCCGGTATGGGATTTATCATCGAAAAGGCTTTCCAGGATGGTGGAAATGTACTTCGGAATATGGGTATCCATGTAGAAAGTCTGGCTATTATCGATAGCCTGGATAACTGCGAGATAACGATTCGTTGATAGGTCGGTTTTAAAACGAATGGATATGAAGAAGTTGGTTTTGTTATTATCGGGTATTCTTATGTTGAATATAGTTGGGGCACAAGAAAAGAAAGTGGTTTTGTTTCCGAATGGTGCGCCGGGAGAGAAAACGAAGTTGACGGAAAAAAGTGATGCAACGGGAGCACAAGTAGGCGGTTTGAATGTAATCCGAATGACG
>OKSX01001281.1_pt1 | contig 13035 bp, 11 predicted proteins | sample 1606391 | NCBI WGS metagenome assembly OKSX01 (sample SAMEA3879578, study PRJEB24766) | human gut metagenome | biome: human-associated habitat; feature: feces | place: USA | collected 1985/1987
CCATGCTGCCGAAATCGGCCACGTAGTTCGGCTTCGCATCCTCCCAGAAGAGGTACTTGCGCGCCTTAAAGTGCTTCACACAGTCGATGACGTCCGCCACAACGGCACTCGCCGTGGGCAGCTTGCCCGCGCCTTTGCCGTAGAACACCACGTCGCCCGTCGCGTCGCCGCGCACCATAATGCCGTTGAATACATCGTCCACGCTCGCAAGCTGGCTGCCGCGGTGTACGAACATCGGGCAAACCATAATATGCACCTGTCCGTTTTCGAGCTTCTTCACAGAGCCGATGAGCTTAATGACACCGCCCCAAACGTCTGCAAAATCGACGTCCTGCAGCGTGATCTTCGTAATGCCCTCTGTGTAAACGGAATCCGGGTACACGTGCGTGCCGAACGCCAAAGACGCCAAAATGCAGATCTTGCGGCAGGCGTCGTGACCCTCGATGTCGGCGGTCGGATCCTTCTCGGCATAGCCGTTGAGCTGTGCCTGCTTGAGCGCATCCGCAAAAGCAGCCTGAAACTCCGGAAGGTTAGTGCAGCGGTAGCCCTTCAGGCCAAAGCCGTCTGCCAGCTTGACGAAATCCGTCTTGCGGTGGGGGTCGGTCTGGCTGTAGCGCCTGCCGTAGAAGGTGGTCTGCCACTGGCGCACCATGCCCAGCACCGAGTTGTTGAAGATCACGGTGATGATGGGCAGCTCGTAGCTCACAGCGGTGCAGGCCTCGTTCAGGTTCATGTGGAAGGAGCCGTCACCGGTGAACATGACCACCCGCTGATCCCGGCCAAGGGCCATCTGTGCGCCGATGGCAGCACCGTAGCCAAAGCCCATGGTACCCAGACCGCCGCTGGTGATGAAGCCGCGGCTCTTGGCGTGGCGCAGATACTGCGCTGCCCACATCTGGTGCTGGCCCACATCGGTCACATACACGGCCTCCGGGCCGCACTGATTGCACACCTCTCCGATGACCTGATGGGGCATCAGGCGGGTGGGGTCGGACACCGGGTGGTAATCCTGTGCCTGCCACTCGTGGATCATGGCCATCCACTCCGGATGCTTTTTCTCCTTGATCTGGGGCAGCATGGCGTTCAGCACATAGGCCGCATCGCCCACGATGGAAAGATCGACCTCCACATTCTTGCCCAGCTCACTGGGGTCGATGTCGATCTGGATGATGGTGGCGTTCTTTGCAAAGGTCTTGGGGTTCAGGGCCACACGGTCCGAGAAGCGGGTGCCCACTGCAATGAGCACATCGCAGTCGGCCACAGCGCGGTTGGAGGTGTAGCAGCCGTGCATGCCCACCATCCCGATGTTCATCGGGTCGCCGTAGGGCACGACGCCTGCGGCCATCAGGGTATAGGTCGCAGGGATCTCGGCCTTCTTCAGCAGGTCGCGCAGGGGCTGGCAGGAAGCCGCGCTGCGCACGCCGCCGCCAAAGTAGACCAGCGGGCGCTGCGCCGCATTGATCAGGTCTGCCGCCCACTTCACCCGCTCTGCGTTGAAGGTGGTCACGGTGCGGATGGGCTCCGGCTTTTTGGGGGTGAACTCGCACACCGCCGCCGTCACGTCCTTGGGGATATCCACCAGCACCGGGCCCTTGCGGCCGCTCTGTGCAATGCGGAAGGCAGAGCGCATGGTATCGGCCAGCTCCTCTACCCGGCGCACCGTGAAGTTGTGCTTGGTAATGGGCATCGTGATGCCCTCAATGTAGGCTTCCTGAAAGCCGTCCTTGCCAAGGCCCGTCGTGGCTACGTTGCCGGTGAAGGCCACCATGGGCACCGAGTCCATATAGGCTGTGGCAATGCCGGTGACCAAATTGGTGGCACCCGGGCCGCTGGTAGCCAGCACCACGCCGGTACGTCCGGTGGCGCGGGCATAGCCGTCTGCCGCGTGAGCCGCGCCCTGCTCGTGGGCGGTGAGCACATGGGTGATGCGGTCCGAATTCTTGTACAGCTCATCGTAAAGGTTCAGCACTGCGCCGCCGGGATAACCAAAAAGGGTGTCCACGCCCTGCTCGCACAGGACCTCTACAAAGATCTGAGAACCATTCAACTGCATGGTGTTGCTCCTATTCCTGTTCCACTTCTTATCCATTCCCTCAGGGAGAGCTTTTGAAAAAGAAAAAGAAAAAGCCCTTGTCCCCTGCTTCTTTCAAGAGACAAAGACCTTGTAACATCAAGCTCTCTGCGGTACCACTCTCGTTGGCGTGCTGTGCACACCCTCTCACGGGCTTCCAACAAAGCCCTGCACGGTAACGGCTGCAACCGGCGCTGCTTACAAGGGTTTTGCACCCGTTGGGCAGGCTGCTCCGGGATGATTTTCCGCACGAAACGCTGACTGCCTTGCACCAGACGGCAGCTCTCTGAACAGTGGGGATCGTGTGGTACTTTTTCCCATCTGCGCATTTGTTGATGTAAATTATACTATAAATCGGGCTTTTGTCAATCGATGATTTGTCTCCTGAAGCATCTCAAACATGAAGGGATTTGAACACCTCTTGCGCCTTGGCAGAAGCTGCTGTATACTTCTGATATGCGCGCCTGCGCGTTTATTTATACACGCTCAAATCAGAGGGACAGGAATATGAAACTGAGAGAATGGAATGCCCGGCTGCACGGGCTTGTTGTTTTCCGCAGCCTGCTGGACGATCCCGTGGTGGCAAAGTTTGCGGATCTGACCGACCGCATGGAAGCCGGTGCGCCCGGCTGCGGCCCGGTGTGTGACGCCGTGGCACAATTTGAAGCGGCGCTGTTCGAGCACACCACCAACTGGGGCAGCTACCTCAGCGCCGCCGTGTTGGAAGCCGAGACCGTCTGCGTGCGGCAGGCTGCAGCGGGCACCCTTGCCCCGGTGCTGCAGACTGCACTGGACAGCGAGCTGGCCTTTTTGCAGGCCCTGTGCGGCCTGACGCTGGACGAGCTGCTGGCCGCAGCCGGTTCTGCTGCCGGTCAGGCACAGGAGCTGGACTTTCTTCCCCGGTGGGAGACGGCACAGCTGGATCTGCCTGCCGCCTACGCCCAGCGCATGAGCGAGGTGGGCAGAAAGGGCTACGGCATGTTTGCCAAGCACCATGTGTTCACGGTGGAAAACGGTCAGCTGGTGCCGGTGAAGTACCCCGACCCCCAGCGCCTTTCCGAGCTGCCCGGCTATGAGAAGGAGCGGGAAAAGGTCATTGCCAACACCAAGGCCCTGCTGGCCGGAATGCCCGCCAACAATGTGCTGCTGTACGGTGACGCCGGCACCGGCAAGTCCAGCGCAGTAAAGGCCATTGCCAACGAATTTGCGCCCGACGGCCTGCGACTGGTGGAGGTGAAAAAGAACCAGCTGTACCAGATCCCGGATCTGATGGACAGGCTGGCGGCGAACCCGCTCAAGTTCATCCTGTTCATCGACGACCTGAGCTTTACCGCCAACGACGACAACTTTGCCGCCCTGAAGGCCATTCTGGAAGGCAGCGTAGGCGGCCGGGCCAAGAACATTGCGGTATATGCCACCTCCAACCGCCGCCACCTGATCAAGGAGACCCTGACCGACCGCACCGGCGATGACATCCACGAAGCCGACACCCGGCAGGAGCTGATGAGTCTTTCCGCCCGGTTCGGCCTGACCGTCACCTTCCAGCGCCCGGAGAAGGCCCGGTTCGAGACCATTCTGGCAGAGCTGGCAAAGCAGCATGGCATCGATATGCCCATGGATCAGCTGCTGGTAAAGGCCGAGGCCTTTGCCATCCGCGCCGGAGGCCGCAGCCCCCGGGTGGCAAAGCAGTTTATTGAACAGTGCGAGGCCGGGGTGCAGAAGTGACCCCCGCGCCCTCACCCATTCCGCAAAAGAGCCGCAGGAACGCTGCTTTGCAGCATCCTGCGGCTCTCTTTTTGTCCGGTATTTCAGAAACGGCCTGCGCGCGTTCACTCACGCACGGCGATGCACTCGATCTCCAGCTTTGCGCCCTTGGGAATGGCCGCCACCTGCACACAGCTGCGTGCGGGGAACGGCTCTGCAAATGCCTTGGCATACACGGCGTTCACGGCGGCAAAATCGTTGATGTCGGCAAGGAAGATGACCGTCTTGACCACATTTGCCATGGAAAGACCGGCCTCCGCCAGAATGGCCTTGAGGTTTGCCAGACTCTGTGCAGCCTGCTCCTCCACGGTATCGGCCATCTTGCCGGTGGCAGGGTCTACCGGGATCTGGCCGGAAACGAACACCATATTGCCCAGATCGATGGCCTGACTGTAGGGGCCGATGGCGGCAGGTGCGTTGGAAGTAGAAACGACTTTCATAGCAGTTCTCCTTTGTTGTAAGATCACGATTTAAAATGGCCGACGCGTGCGCTTTGGCTCTATTCAGCGGAAATTTGATTTTTATATTTGTGCTCCGGAAAAGCCTGCGGGCTTTTCCAGAGTACCTTTTCACGAGATAAGCCATACCCCAAAACAGCAATTGAAAATCGTGTTTTATGTGTCGGCCCCTTTGGTGAAAATGCGTTTGGAGTGCCCCGCGTTTGTGTAGCAATGAAAGCCCCAGTGGGGCTTTTAAGCGGCGAGCGGTCTGCGTCAGCAGATGGAGGGGCTTTGCCCCGACAAGTTCCGCAGGGCACGACAAACGCAAAACAAAAAATTATTTTCCGCTATTTATGGCCAGAGTGCAACAGCGATGACCGCTGCCTGTGGCAGAAACAGGGAGGAGCTGTTGGGGCAGCGGCCTGCAAGATGCGAGTGCCGCACCAAGGCACGAAGCAGATGCAGGGAGCCGCAACTCGTAAGCGGAGGCCATTCTAAATCGTCTGTTTTTCCTTATTATACTCTTTCGCTCACCAGCTGGAAACCCTCTTTTGCAAGTTCTGCACGGATCTGCTCGATCTGCGCCGCGTCGCGGGTCTCAAGGGTCAGCTTGAGGAAGCAGCTGGAGATGGGCATGTTGGGGTCAGAACCATCGTGCTGCACCGACACCACATTGCTGCCGCAGCGGGAAACGATCTCCGCCACCTTCTTCAGCTGGCCGGGCTTGTCCTCCAGTGCGATGGTCATGTTGGCCTTGCGGCCGCTCATCACCAGACCGCGGGTGATGACGCGGTTGAGGATGTTCACATCGATGTTGCCGCCGGAGACAACGCAGGCCACCTTTTTGCCCTCGACCGGCAGCTTGTGGAACAGCACTGCAGCCACCGGCACGGCTCCGGCACCCTCAGCCACCAGCTTCTGGTTCTCCATCAGGGAGAGGATGGCGGCAGCGGTCTCGTCCTCGGTGACGGTGACGATATCATCCACATACTGTTCGCAGATCTGGTAGGTCAGCTCGCCGGGCGTCTTGACCTGAATGCCGTCTGCAAAAGTGGAGGCTGCTTTCAGGGTCTGATACTTGTGCTCATGCAGACTGCGGTACATGCTGGGGGCACCCTCGGCCTGCACGCCGTACACCTTTACCTCCGGGCGCAGGCTCTTGATGGCAAAGGCCACGCCGGAAATCAGGCCGCCGCCGCCCACCGGCACAACGACCGCATCCACATCCGGCAGCTGATCCAGAATTTCCAGACCGATGGTTCCCTGCCCCGCGATGACCTGCTCATCGTCATAGGGGTGGATAAAGGTCATGCCGGTCTCTTCCTGCAGCTCCACGGCCTTGTCGTGGGCGTCGTCGTAGGTGCCGGGCACCAGACACACCTCTGCGCCAAGGTTCTTGGTGTTCTCCACCTTCATGATGGGCGCACCGTCCGGCATGCAGACGATGCTTTTGATGCCGCGGCGGGTGGCAGCCAGTGCCACGCCCTGCGCATGGTTGCCCGCAGAGCAGGCGATCACGCCCTTGGCGCTCTCCTCTGCGGAGAGCTGGCTGATCTTATAGTAAGCGCCGCGCACCTTGAAGCTGCCGGTGGCCTGCAGGTTCTCGGTCTTCAGGTACAGATGGCAGTCCTTGGAAAGCTTGGATGCCTCAATGAGGTCGGTCTTGCGGGCAACGTCCTTGAGCACAAAGGCGGCGTGGTAGATCTTATCCAGAGTCAGCATGGTGATTCTCCCTCTATATGACACATTTTACTGTAATTGCATGGTTTTCAGTATAGATTAGCAAAGTTATTTTGTCAAATGAATTTCCTTCATGATAAAAGAGGTAGAAAAGAGAGCGGCAATGTTTTCCATCAAGACCGGCACGGCAGCTGCCTCTTGCCGCCCAAACCCCTTCCCGTGAAAATGCAATGCCGGGCAGTCCGCAGACCGCCCGGCATTGCTCTATTGAAATAATTCTTCCTCTGAAGCTGCCCAAAGCAGCGCGGAGGGCATTTTGCCGCGCAGCGGCATTACCGTCCGCGTCCACCGCCGCCGCCATGGCTGGAGCCGCCGCCCATTCCACCGAAAGACCCGCCGCCGAAGCTGCCGCCACCGAACGAGCCGCCCCCAAAGGAACCGCCGCCAAAGCCGCCGCCCATGGGAGGACGGGGCGGACGCCGGTTGTTGTTCCGGGGCGGGCGGGGCCGGTCATTGCGGGGGCCGGGGCCATAGCCCGGGCCGTATCCGGGACCGAAGCCGGGGCCCGGAGGAGGCGGCGGGCCGGGACGATAACGCCGACGGGCCGAGCCTGCCATGTAGCCCCATGCGAAGGGGCCCCAGTTCCAGCCCACTGCATGGCCGATGGGTGCAATGAACACCCGGAACACGAACAGCACGATGATCAGCATCACCAGCAGGGACATGAACAGGATCACGATGCCCAGAACGACATCCTCAAAGGTGGTGGGGCCGTCGTCCGGCTCCACGTAGCTGCCATCGTTGTAGCTGCCGCCCGAAAGGCTGACGCCGTAGATGTCTGCAATGGTGTCGGCCACATTGTTGGCACAGGTGGTCACGGCACCGTCGTAGTCGCAGGCGGCAAAGTCGTTTTCCATGGTCTGGGCGATGGCGCTGGCCTGACTTTCCAGCGTGGTGTTGCGGAAGCCGTCGCCGTAGGTCACGTAGTAATCGCCATCCTCATAGATGGGCGACTCCATCACCAGCAGGATCAGCACGCCGTTATTATTCGTAGCATCGCCAATGCCCCAGGCGTTGAAGGCCTGCACTGCATAATCCTCAGTGGAATAATTGCCCGTATAATCTACGGTCAGTACGCCGATCTGTGCCCCGTTGCAGCTTTGTTCCAGCTGGTTGTTCAGATCAACGATGGTCTGGGTGGTGCTGTCGCTCAGAACGTTGGCGTCATCCACCACACACTGATCTCTGGGCAGATCCGGCAGGCTGGCGGCGGCAAATGCCGCCGGGCACAGGGCCGTTGCGCCCACTACAAGAGCCAGCACCAGAGCGCTCACGCGCTTTGCAAAATTCTTCATGCGAAGGGTTCAACCTCCTTTACCCCGGCAATGCTGCCCAGCACGCTGGCCGGAAAGCCGCCGGTCTCTTTCTGGTAGTCATAAACGGCATCGTTGTACTGCAGGGTGCCGATGATGGTAGCCGCACTGTTGAACTGACCGTACTGCCCCTGCACTGCGCCCATCTTCATGGGGTCTGCAGCCTGCTCCTGCAGCTTTGCATAGAGCTGGTCGATCCGCGAACCCAGCACCTCGTTGGCCTGATACAGTGCATGCATCGTGCTGCCCTGATAATAGGGCAGCGAGGTGAGCGCCTGCGCTTTGCCGCCGTTCTGCACCGCTTCCAGACAGGCCGAGAAGTCGTTCAGTGCGGTCTGTGCAGCCTGCACCTCGGCACTGTCGACCCCCAGCGTGTTGCCGGCGGTGGTGATGATGTTCGCCGCCGTGTTCATGCGGGTGGTCAGCTCCTCGCTGAGGTTGTAGCCGTTGTCTGCCGCCACACCCACCGTGTACCATTTGCGGGCTTCGTTGTACCGGCTGCGCAGCTTGGCGCTGCCAAAGCCCAAAAAGGCCGCCAGCATCACCACTACGCTCAGGGCCAGCGCCGCCGCCCGGGTGGAAAGGGTGGCGGGCAGCTTTGCTTCCGCGCCAGCCAGCTTCTGCTGCAAAGGGGTCAGGCGCACCGTCTCTTCCGGCCGGGCCTTTTCACGGTAGCTGCCCGCGTCAAAACCGCCGGGAGTGCTGTTCTGTTTTTGCGAAAAATCTGCGTTTGCCATTTCAGCTCCGGATCTCCATCATTTTTGCTTTCAGTTCGTCCTCGATGCGGTTCAGCTCCTGCTCGGCGGCGGCACGCTTTGCGCGGCCCTCGCTCTGGATCTTGTTCAGCTCGTCCAGCGTCTCAATCAGGCTCTTGTTGGTCTGCTGCAGGGTCTCGATGTCCACCACACCGCGCTGAGACTCCTTGGCGGTCTCGATGGTACCCATCTTCAGGGCCTCGGCGTTCTTCTTGAGCAGGTCGTTGGTCATATCGGTAACGGCACGCTCGGCCTGCATGGCCTGCTGGCTGTGGGCCAGGCCCAGTGCCAGCACCATCTGGTTCTTCCACAGCGGGATGGTGTTGACGATGGTGGACTGGATCTTTTCCGCCATCATGGTGTTGTTGTTCTGCAAAAGGCGGATCTGGGGGCCCATCTGCAGGCTGATGTTGCGGGTGAGCTCCAGATCGTAGAGCTTTTTCTCAAACCGCTCGCACTGATCGGCCAGATCGCGGGCAGCCTGTGCGTCCTCCGGCAGGCCGGAAACCTTGGCCTTGTCCATGGCCTGCTGCAGCTCGTTTGCCCGCACATCGGCCAGCTTCTTTTTGCCGGCAAGGATATACATGCTCAGCTCCTTGAAGTAGGCCATGTTCAGATCATACATCTTATCCAGCATGGCGATGTCCTTGAGCAGCTGTACCTGATGGCCCTCCAGCATGGACTGGATCTTTTCCACGTTGGTCTCGGCCTTGTTGTACTTCATCTTCATGGCGTCCAGCTGGTCGCCCTTCTTCTTGAAGAAGCCCAGAATGCCCTTTTTCTCCTCCTCACCGGCATCAAAGCTTTTCAGCTCACCGATCAGGCTGGTGATCATGTCGCCCACCTCGCCCAGATCCTTGGTGGACACCTTGGAGAGCGCAGCCTCGGAGAAATCGCCGATCTTTTTCTGGCAGGCAGAGCCGTACTGCAGCACCTGCTGGCTGTTGGTAATGTCGATCTTCTCGGCGAACTGGTCCACCATGGCCTGCTCCTCCGGGGTCAGGTTCACCTGTGCCTCCGGAGCGGGGGCTTCCTGCTGGACGGGCGCATCCTTTTCTTCCGCTGCCGGGGCGGGGTCCAGTGTCAGGGTGGGCACAGCGGGTGCATCCAGATCAAAGTTGAATGTATTGTCTGCCATAAGAGATTCCTTCCTTTCCAAATACCGGTTACCTTTTTCTTCAGCTCAGGCCCTGCCCCTTGAGCATGCTCTGCAGCACCGTGATGTCTGCAGAAAGGTCCATGCTCTCGGCGGCGTACAGGGCATCCAGCTGGTTTTCAAACGCCGTGGCAATGGAAGCAGCATTGTGCTCCACCTCGGTACGGATGGCTGCGGCATTCTCGCCGCGCACGCCCTGCTTTGCCAGCTTTGCATACTGCTGCAGCACGTTCACCGCATCCGGCAGGTAGTAGTTTGCGAACCTGCGCACCTGCTTTGCCTTTTCCGGGTTTGCTTCCACCGCCTCCACGATGGAGCGGCCCGCTTTTTCCATGCGGGTCATGGCGGCAGAGAGCTGCGGGTCCGGCAGCTGCTCGTTGAGGGTGTGCAGGGTATCCAGTTTCTGCTGGATGTCGGTCAGCATCGCGTCCACATCCTCCACGCCGGTGTGGAAGGGCACTTCGTGCTCCACCACCCGGGGCGGGCAGACCTTCTGCGCCGCGCCAAAGGCGATCAGGGCGCCGCCCAGCGCCGCCAGCAGCGCCCACAGCTTATACACCGGCAGTACCGCGCACAATCCCAAAAAGACCAGCGCCATTGCATAAAATGGCAGAACGCTGGGCTTCTGGGTGCGGATGATCTTACTCATGAACCTTCTCCTTCTTTGGGGAAGCTTCCCCTTATGTTACCCATGATACCGCACCCGGCGAAAAACGCAAGGGTTTCACGGATAATTTACAACCTTGCAATCATTTGGAAATCCACGGGCCCAGCGCTTCGCCCCAGACCGCGCGCAGCGTTTCCGGGCGGCAGGCGGCGTTTGCCGGGCTGGTGCTGGGCAGCTTGACGGCCGCGATGCCGGACACCGGCTGCAGATACTTTGTATAGATGCGGTAAGCCGCCGCACCGTTGCAGAACACCGCCTCGATGGGTGCCTTTGCCAGCAGTGCGGCGATATCATTCGGCACTGCATCCCGGATGGAAGCGTCCGACGCCCCGGTGATGGTGCAGCGTTCCAGCGTGTCCCAGAGGGCCAGACCATGGCACAGGATGATCTGCTTTTTGGCTTCGATATCCTCCCGCGCGGGCGTCTGCTCCCCGGTCAGCGCGGCCAGCATGGGCCAGAAGCGGTTCTGCGGGTGGCCGTAGTAAAAGGCCATCTCGCGGCTTTTGGGGCTGGGCCATGTGCCCAGGATCAGCGCCCGGCTGTGCTTGTTATACACCGGGTCAAAGCTCATTGTCCGCCTGCACTTTCAATTTTATCCCAAGGCGAGCCAAGGTCGCGGCCGGACGGCACCGCTGTGGGGCCGTCGAACCACAGCTCCTCGATCAGTGCCGCCACGCCGTCCTCCCGCACGTCGCCAATGATGCGGTCAGCGGCAGCCTTTGCGTCCGGCGTGCCGTTTGCCATGCAGCAGCCAAGGCCCGCTGCCTTCAGCATGCCCACATCGTTGGCAGAATCCCCTGCCGCCACGGCATCGGCCAGCGTCAGACCCATTTTTTCGCACAGGTCGGCAAGGCCAACCCCCTTGTCCATTCCGCCGCGCACGATGTCGTAGTAGCACAGGCCGTCGGCATTCTGCGCACCCACCTGCATCCAGTGCAGGCCCAGATGGCCGTACTTTGCCGCAAAATCTGCCACGTGCTCCGGCGGCACTGCCGCAAAGGCCGCATGGGGCATATCGATCAGGTGGCGGTCCTGATCTTCGCCATCCACGCAGTCCAACCCGATGCTGTTCATCTGCTGGTAGCCCCTGTGCAGATATTCATACTCGCAGTAGGCGTAGCAGGCATCCCTGAAATTGAACTGCAGCGGATAGTTATAATCCTCGCAGAAATCCACCAGCGCATACATTTCCTCAGCGGTGAGCGGGTGCTCTGCCACGATGCGGCCCTCGCGGTCCACCACGCAGGCACCGTTGCAGGTGATGGCGTAGTCGAACCGGATGCCGCCCAGCTGCCCCTTGAGGCTGACGCACGGATAAGCGCGGCCGGTGCTGAGCACGAATCTGCCGCCTGCGGCCTGCAGCTTCTTTACCGCCTTGACCACCTTCTGGCGGGGCTTGCTCTCGCCAAAGGGCACCAGTGTATTGTCATAATCGCTTGCCAGAATCTTATATTGCATTCTTTTCTCCCCTATGGAACCAGTTTTGTACCAGTATACCATACTTTTTAAATTTTGGGGTGCATTTGTGCATAAAAATAAAAGCCCGGAACCCTTTTTTGAGCCGTTTTGGCTCTGAAAAGGTTCCGGGTTTTGTGCATATTTTTTCAAAGAGCTATTTTGCAGCAGCCTCTTTATAAATCATCCATTTCTCCCGAATGAACGGCAGGCCTCCCGATAGACATTCCTACAGGTTGGGAACCGCAGCGGAATCTGGCGGTCAGGGCCTTACGGGTTGCGTTTGCTGATTTTTCTGCAGCCCCTTGGCAGGGCTTTGAAAAATCAGAACGCGGCCCCAACAACTCCTCCCTGTTTCAGCCGCTGGCTGCGGTCGTCGTCGTTGCTGTTCAAGTCCTCTTATCCGCACCAAACCATGAAAATCCGAACCTTTTCTCGATAGGAGAAGGGTTCGGATTTTTCGTTTTCTTCGGAAATGAAAATTCGAGTTCTTCCCTGACGGCTGTGTGTCCGAAACCTTATCAGAAGAATCGTGTAACGAAAGTCACAACTGTAAAGGTGCCGTAAGGCAGATAGGACACAAACATGAAGTACGATGAAAGAGCTTGCAAATTCAACATGGACACCGGCTGTGTGGAGCTGCTGCTCCGGGATGGGAGAAAAATCTCTATCGACTGTACCGGGGTCGAGGATGCGTTGGACGTTACCATGGCGCAGCGGTCAGAGCTGGACTACCTCATCTATAATGACCCTCTGGCGTATGCAGAACTGATTCTGAACGGCGAACCGGAAGAATATCAGCGAAACGTGGCAGGAAGTCACGTGTTAGAAGATTGAGAACAAAACAAAAACAGGGTGCGCCCCGAATAGGACGCACCCTAAAAAATCCACATACGATAGCGATATGTACAGCAGGGCGTTCCCCGTCGGGAACGCTCTGTTTTTCTTTGCTGGTGGTGTGATGAGCCTGCTCTGCCTGCCACGCGGCAAACTCCCGCTGGCCTTCCTCGCTGTTCCAGCAGGCAAGGATGGCCGGGTAGAATGCCCGTGCCAGACGGTCGATGACTTCATCGGGATAGGGGGAAGTGTTTGTGGACTTTTTCTTTTTGTTCAAACGCACGCTCCTTTGGACATCGGTAAACAGCATACCATGTGCCTGTTGTTATGCTGTCTGATCTTTGACATCTGCGAGTGCGGCTTCCAGAGAAGTAAGATAGTCCTTATGCTTGTGAATGATCCTGATGCTTCCATTTTACACCTCTCCGGAGGTTTACACAATTATCGGGATGGTCTCGACTGTGCCGGAATTCACAGCTTACGCAAGACTTTCAATGATCTCTGCGCTTTTTTCAATACCGATGACCCCGCTGTCCAGCGCAATATGATAGTTGGCGGCATCGCCCCACTTCATATCGGTATAGAAGCGGTAGTAGGCGGCACGGCGCTTGTCCTTTTCCTTCAGCCGGGCTTCGGGCGATTTCTCCCGCTCCCCATAGACCCGCACGATGCGGTCTGCCCGGAACTTCATGTCGGCGTGGACAAAGACCTTCAGGCAGTCGGTGCGGTCCTGTAAGATGAAGTCGGCGCAGCGCCCCACGATGACGCAAGGCTCTTTTTCCGCCAGTTCCCGGATGATCCGGTATTGCAGCTTCCAAAGCAGGTCCTCGTTGGTGG
>OKSX01001322.1_pt1 | contig 12718 bp, 10 predicted proteins | sample 1606391 | NCBI WGS metagenome assembly OKSX01 (sample SAMEA3879578, study PRJEB24766) | human gut metagenome | biome: human-associated habitat; feature: feces | place: USA | collected 1985/1987
GCATTTTATCTTGCGGCACCCCAAACTGCTGCAACAGCTCGAGTCCTTTTTCCTTACTTTCCTGCGGCAAAGTCAGCACAGAATCGGCTGTCAGCTGCACCTTTTCCGCCGGTACACCGATGCGACGCAGTTCATACAAAGAATCTTGATCACGCACGGTAATTAAATCCACCCGGCTGCAGATAAATTTAGTCAGCCTGCGCATAAGTCTGTTATGGATAGGACCTATACCCTGGCCGAAAAGCATGACCTTTTTTTTGAGCAACAGGCCCAAAGCCAGGATAAACAGATAATATAACAGACTGCGCTTGCTGGTAACATCCTGCAGCAGACTGCCACCGCCGCTGAGCAGCAGGTCGCAGTCCATGAGGGCAGCAAAAATTTTGCAAAAGCTGAAACGATGAAGAGAATTCACCTTGTGTCTTGCGGCAGTAGCGGGCGGATTGCCTGAGATAACCGTCAGTTCCACGGTCTTTTCCGTACTGCGCAAAGCCTTAATGATCGCGGTCAGCATAGCTTCATCTCCGGCATTAGCAAATCCATAGTATCCGGAAATCACGATCTTACTCATTCTTCAAGGTATCTCCTTCTAAACTTAACAACTAAAGGCAACAGCATGCCAAGCACCAGTACAGCGATTACGCCGAATACAACGCCAACAGCATAGCCGTCGAGAGCACGTACAAAGCTCATAACAACCGGTGTACGCATATGACAGAAGGTCTGCACCAGACTGCCCTGTCCGATAACGGCAGCACAGGTCAGTACAAACTGCCACCAACGCGGTGCACAACGGTAAACAGCAAGCACTGCCACGAAAAATGCCGGATGACCGATCATAAATTCTTTTTCGCGCGGACGTGCATACATCAGCTGCTCTAAGAAAGCACGCATCTTCAATTCAATTGCCGGCACAGGCACACCGCCGGTGTGACCGCTGCGACCGACAAAATAATAAGCAATAAACAGCAGCACCGCAAGCACTGCTACATGGCGGAAGGTAATCTCTGTATCAAGCAGACCGTTCAGGCGCTCCCACAGAGTTTTCAAGCCTTTGCCCACAACCTGCAGCAGGTCATAGCGTTTCATAAAGAGAACTGCTGTCAGCATAACCGGCAGAATAAAGGTCAGCTTTACTCCACGGTAGATATCAATTTCCAGCAGGAAGCGGCTGTCCGTCAATATCGCAGACAGGAAGGCTGCGCCCACCAAAGACAAAGCAATAGCCAGTGCCAGCTGCCAGATACCGTTCCAGCAGATAGCAAGCAGACTGTGCTTATCACTCGTATTTTTATCCCAAATGTTAAAGATAACATTCATTGAAAGCACCGGGAAAACACTTGCTGCTGCCAAAGCCAGCAGCTGACGCGTAAACAGGCCGCGGCCGATAAACAGCAGCGCCAAGGCACCGGCAGAAAAAACAGCCCACAGTGCTATTTGCTGCTTACCGCCCAGGTTAAAGAGCAACGCAAGATACAGCACTACACCGGCGGCAATCGCCAATACAATAGGAATAAAGCTTACCTTAGCGGGGAAATACGGTGCAAAGCCATCTTTGTTTTCAGCGCTGAAAACACCTGCTTCGCCGATAGTATAGCCACGCGCTTCAACGCTGGCCTTAATATCACGCACATATTTCAGGTTAGTCTTCATAATATCCTGACCACCCTCAGGCATCAGGAAGGGACGGATATAGTTCACGCGGATATTGCGCTCCTCGTCCGTCAGTGCCCAACGGCGCAAAGCCTCGCCCACACTGATTTTCTTTTGCTCGGTCGGGTCGATAACATAGGAACGGGCAGCCTTATAGTCATTGAACTCAGCCAAAGGCAACAGACCGTCGATTTTGGCAAACTGCAGCTGGGTGTAATGCTCCAGCATTACCAGCGTCATGTTGTTTTCCTTCATGCGCTCGCCCAAATGCTGCATTTTATTAGGATAACCCACAACCTCGGTGCCACATGGCATCAGAGCATCAACCGGTACACCTGCTTCTTTAATGCGGGCAAAAATGCTGTCAATCTGCTCATCAGTTACATCCACATAATTTTGCGGACGTACGATAATTTTGAAGCCCAACGCAGCAACCTTACGCATATCCTGCACCGGCAAACCTAACGGAGCCTGCAGCAGTCCCTGAGGCTCATCGTATTTACCATCAGGCAGAAGTGTAGTGCTGCCTTTGATTTTGATAATACGCGGATTTTCACTTACAACCTTTACACGGTCAGCACCGTAGCGCAGGCACAAATCCTGCTCTACATCATCTAAGACAGACTGCTTGTCAGTAGCAGCAACGTAAACAGCATTTTCTTCAACATCGCCGGCTCCCACATTAGCGAAAACACCCATGCCGGAACCAAGCGCAGCTGCCTGACGCAGCTCACCGCCTGTTACCGTCTGGATTTCGCCGTTTTTAGTCAGGCGCTCCAACGTAGTATCGAAAATCATCAGCGAGTTGATGCCTGCATCCTTAAACTGACGCAGTACATCCTCCTCCGGCAGGCCCTGCAAAGCGGCCAGCTTACGTAAGCCCTCGTACTCCATAGCCATTTCTACAGTATTGTTTTTTTGTTCAACATCGTGACGGACAACGTTCAGCCATAAGGCACAAACCAGACCGATTACGATTACTGCCAAAAGCAAAGGATTATATCGGCTTTTCATAAAATTCACCTGTCCAGACCTCGCTTTATTAAACCTTTTTCTGCTGACTGCGCAGATATGCTTCTACGAACGGCATCAGATCGCCATCCATAACAGCCTGAATGTTACCGGTTTCGCAGCCGGTACGATGGTCCTTAACCATAGTATAAGGCTGGAATACATAGGAACGAATCTGGCTGCCCCATTCGATATTCTGGTAATCACCGGCAATATCGCTGACAAGAGCATCCTGCTTAGCCTTCTCGTATTCATATAATTTTGCACGCAGCATCTGCAGGCAGCGCTCACGGTTCTGAATTTGGGAACGCTCATTCTGACATTGAACAACGATACCCGTCGGTTCATGTGTCATACGTACAGCAGAGGACGTTTTGTTGACGTGCTGACCGCCGGCACCGCTGGAACGGTAAACATCGACGCGCACCTCATCCATATTAATATTTACATCAACAGTATCATCCAGCTCCGGCATTACGTCTACCGCAGCAAAGGAGGTATGACGGCGGGCATTGGCATCAAACGGAGAAATGCGCACCAGACGGTGTACACCCTTTTCAGAGCGCAAGAAGCCATAAGCATTGTGGCCGTTAACCTGAATAGTAGCACTTTTTACACCGGCCTCATCACCCGGCTGATAGTCAAGCATTTCCAGAGCAAAGCCGTTTTGCTCCGCAAAGCGGGTAAACATACGCAGCAGCATGCTGGTCCAGTCCTGCGCTTCGGTGCCGCCGGCACCTGCATGCAGTGTCAGGATAGCATTATTGGCATCATATTCACCACTGAGCAGCATACCCAGCTCCAGATGCTCCAGCTCGCTGCGGCATTTTGCCAGCAGCTCATCCATTTCGGGAAGCAGGCTTTCATCATTTTCTTCGGCAGCCATCTCCTGCAAAGCTTCCAAATCGTCAACACCTGCGCTTAATTTATGGAAACCGTCAACCTCTTCCTTTAAGCTGTTAACATCCTGCGCAGTTTTTTGTGCCTTTTCCGGATCATCCCAAAAAGTAGGATCACCCATTTTATGTTCTAATTCTGCAATACGATCTTCTTTGACAGCGATGTCAAAGAGATCCCCTCATTTCCTCTAATTTTGCTTGCAGATTTGTAATTTCAGGCTTATATTCTTCAATCAACAAAATTCCTCACAACCTTTCGTGTAGCAAATATTAGTTATTTACGGCCTCAACCGTTTTGCCGAGTTCTTGCAAACAAGGCTAAGTAAGTCAGCAGCCAAGGCTGCTGACTTAAAAATTATTTCTTGGGTTCAGCTTTCAAATTACCCTCGTCACCCTCGGGAGTCGGGTTATTGGTGGAAGCATTTTCCAGCGGGTCTTCAACCTGCGGCTGGGTAATAACATTGACGCGGTAAATGTAACGAACAACGTCTTCCTTGATAGCCTCCATCATGGCTTCAAACATATCGTAGGCTTCAAATTTGTACTCAACCAGCGGATCCTTCTGACCATATGCACGCAGGCCAACGCCCTCACGCAGCATATCCATAGCATCCAGATGCTCCATCCAGTGGTTGTCTACAACCTTCAGCATAACCAGGTTTTCCAGCTCGCGCATCAGCTCAGGACCGATTGCATCCTCACGTGCCTGGTAGTTGTCATCAGCAACCTTCTGCAGATATTCAGCCAGCTCTTCACGGCTAAGGTTTTGCAGATAATCTACGGTCAGCAGACCACGCGGAGCATAAAAATCCTCAGCGTAGTTAATCAGAGCCTGCAAATCCCAATCCTCAGAGTAAACCTCAGGCGGTGCGTACATGGTCATAGTACGTTCAACGGTTTCATCAACCATCTCTTTGATGGTATCCTTAAGATTTTCCTGATGCAGGATTTTATGACGCTGAGAATAAATAACCTCACGCTGCTGGTTCATAACATCGTCATACTCCAGGACATGCTTACGAATGCTGAAGTTACGTGCTTCAACCTTCTTCTGCGCATTTTCGATGGACTTGGTAACCAGGCTGTGTTCGATAGGCTCATCGTCCTCCATACCCAGCTTATCCATGATGCCAGCAATATTATCACTGCCGAACAGACGCATCAGATCATCCTCCAGGCTCAGGAAGAACTTGGAAGAACCCGGGTCACCCTGACGGGCGCAACGGCCACGCAGCTGATTATCGATACGGCGGCTTTCATGACGCTCGGTACCGATGATATGCAGACCGCCCAATTCAGGAACGCCTTCACCCAAGGTAATATCAGTACCACGGCCTGCCATGTTGGTAGCAATGGTTACGGCGCCGTATTGGCCTGCATGAGAAATAATCTCAGCCTCTTTTTCATGGTACTTCGCATTCAGCACGTTATGCGGAATGTTGCGGCGTTTAAGCATAGCGCTCAGCTCTTCGGATTGAGCAATGGAAGTAGTACCAACCAGTACCGGACGGCCGGACTTATGGCATTCTTCAATCTCGTTGACTGCTGCCTTGTATTTGGCAATACGTGTTTTATAAATAACATCAGGATAGTCAATACGGATCAGCGGCTTATTGGTAGGTACAACAACAACCGGCAGATTATAAATCTTCTGGAACTCCTGCTCCTCGGTCTTAGCGGTACCGGTCATGCCGGCGAGCTTTTTGTACATACGGAAGTAGTTCTGGAAGGTAATAGTTGCCAGCGTCTGGCTTTCGCGTTCTACCTTTACGCCTTCCTTAGCTTCGATAGCCTGATGCAGACCTTCGGAGAAACGACGGCCGAACATCAGACGGCCGGTAAATTCATCGACGATGATAACCTGACCATCCTTAACCACATAATCGCGGTCGCGGTGCATCAAAGCCTTAGCCTTCAGAGCGCACATAATCTGGTGGGAGTAGTCCACACCGTGCTCATTGTCATACAGGTTGCCGATGCCCAGCATTTTTTCTGCCTTGGCAATACCCTTTTCGGTAGGTGCTACCTGTTTTTGTTTTTCATCAACAGTATAGTCCTCGCCTTCTTCCATGTTGGCAACAACACGGGCCAGAACCTGATACAGCTCGGTGGATTTTTCACCAGGACCGGAAATAATCAGCGGAGTACGCGCTTCGTCAATCAGGATACTGTCGACCTCATCGACAATACAGTAATTCAGCTCACGCTGTACCATCTGATTTTCATCAACTACCATGTTATCACGCAGGTAATCAAAGCCGAATTCGTTATTTGTACCGTAAGTAATATCTGCAGCATAAGCAGCCTTACGGTCGGGGAAGTCCATATCATGCACAATCAGACCTACAGACAGACCGAGGAACTTGTAAATACGGCCCATATCCTCGCTGTCGCGGCGTGCCAGATAATCATTGACAGTTACAACATGCACGCCCTTGCCGGTCAGTGCGTTCAGATATACAGGCGCAGTAGCTACCAGAGTTTTACCTTCGCCGGTACGCATCTCGGCAATTTTGCCGCGATGCAGCACTACACCACCGATTAACTGTACATCAAAATGACGCATGCCGGTAACACGTCTGGACGCTTCACGGACAACGGCAAATGCTTCCGGAAGAATATCATCCAGGGTTTCACCCTTTTGCAAACGTACTTTAAATTCGCTGGTCTTGGCTGCCAGATTGGCAGAGCTAAGGCTTTCCATATCCTTTTCCAGACTATTAATCTTATCTACGATTACACGAATATTCTTGATCTCTTTTTCGTTGGGGTCACCAAAAATTTTCTTTAAAATGCCTTCGAGCAACACGATCACTCCTTAAAATTATGGTGTCTAAAAAGACTATACACCTAATTTTAAATTATAACAGAATCTCTCTTAAAAAGCAAAAAGCACAGGAGCAAATCCTGTGCTTTTTTGTGAAGTTTAGGTTAAAATATTTGCTTTATTTCAGTTCCGGGCTCAGCAAGCCGTATTTGCCATCCTTGCGGCGATAAACCACATTAGTAGCACCCAGATCAGGATCGTAGAATACGAAGAAATCGTGGTTCAACAGATTCATTTGCAGAATTGCTTCTTCCGGAGTCATCGGATGCATGATGAAGCGTTTATTCTTGATGATTTCGAATTCACCTTCATCAGCAGCTTCTGCAGCCGGTGCCGGAGCAGGAACAGCGGTATCAGCAAAGTTGCTGTATTTTCTCTTCATCAGACGAGTTTTATATTTGTGAATCTGACGTTCAATTTTCTCTACAACCAAATCAATGGAGGAATACATATCTTTCGTGGTTTCCTGTGCTCTCAGCAAAATGCCGCTTGCAGGAACCGTAATTTCTACAATATGGTTACCTTTCTCAACCTTCAGTACTGCAGAAATGTCACCAACAGTCTTAAACTGCTTAGTAACCTTGGTAATTTTTTTCTCCACATACTCTTTCAGAGCCGGGGTCACATCAATGTTTCTGCCTTTTACGTTTACACTCATAATCAATGCCTCCTTTGGTATGTCGCCAAATTGCTTTGGTGCTACCATTTTTCTATCAAGGGCTCGGGCTTTATCCCTTTGTTTCTATATTTCGCTACAGGAACGAAAACTCCTGCTAAAATTTGCAAAAATTATCTAATTTGCTTAGATTTGTTGCAATAGTGTTACATTGATTACAGCTTATAACCGATGTTAACATCCTCATCTTATAAAAGCGCAGCAGCCATACTTTTCGACTCTTTTTAACCCAAGGAATTCATAAAAAGCAATATTTTTTTCACTTGCTTCTGTAAGGAGTTGCAGTTGATAGACGTCGGCATACTTTTCCATAACCTTCCGCATAAGCTGCGAACCAATGCCATGACGCTGAAATTCCGACAGCACTATTAAATCCTGCAGAAAAACCACAGAAGCACCATCACCAACAGCACGGAGTATCCCCACAAGCTTTCCATCAGCATAAGCAGCTAAAACATAAAGTGAATTCTTATAAGCTTTTCTTAGCATTGCCGGATTATTGGTATAATTACTCCAGCCAACACTACTATATAACGCCATAATTTCGGCTTCATTGTAGGTCTTGTATTCTGCAAATCCATTCATCAGTGCGTACCTTCCACAATCGTCAGTCCCGCAGCCTCCAGACGCTCGCAAATTTCCGCAATAGTTTTGCAGGTAACAACCTGCCCATCCTGCGTGCGTTGCTTGACGCAGGCACCAACATGTACAGCATCAGGCTTCAGGCTGATAATACGTTCCAGCTTTTCTTCGATACCCTCTTGGTATTTAAAGTGACAGTCACCGCAGCCGTTGCAGCTCCAATAAGCCTCCAGCTCCAGCGGTTCTTCGCCATATCTGGCAAAGGCACCGCTTTTTGTATTGAAAGCACGCATGCAGGCTGCACCGGTACATACATTATTGGAACGCAGGCAACGTAAAATTACTATACGTTTCATTCATGCCTCCCAAAGTCCTTACTGATTTTGTTCTTAACCTCTCGGCAATCTTCAACAGTCAGACCGATTTTCAGCGCCACATCCTGCCAGGAATTCTTCGGTGTCTTCAAATCAATAACATCCTTAATATCCAGACCGGCCTTTTGTGCCAGCAGATAAGCACTGTTGATATGATGCATTGCGTAACCCATATGCATATATTTTTTCGTTACCTTCTGAGGGATATCCATGCGTTCTGCCAGACGGCGTGCCTGATAATCCACGCAACGTTCAAAATATACCTGCGGTGTTAAGCCAAGCACATATTTCATACGCTCCCAAGAATATTTATCGCGCAGTTCAATAATTTCCTGCAGTGTCTTTTTACTCATGTAGGCATGCAGGCAGATATCCTCCAAGCCTTCAAAGCCATATTTTTCATATAGCGGCAGCAGCTCTGCTTCATCAAAAAGATAATCAGCGTGGAAAATCTTTACAGCTCTTTCTGCCGTCATGTTGCGCGTATGCAAGCCGGCAAAACCGGCACCGCTACGCTGACCGCGTCCTCTGAAAGCGAAAGGCTGATCCTGTTTTTGTTCCTGCTGCAAGCCCAGCTTTTCCTTAACCTGCTGCCAATCACAGGTAACAGTGCGCATTGGCAATACCTGTGCCAAGGTTTTACCGCTCTCCTTGGCCAGCTTGGCAGCCTGCTGAATATCGCCCAGCGGATAACCCTGTCGCAGATATTTCAGCGCCGTTTCTCTGTCTACCTGGCTGTCGGCAGGCAGATAGCTTGCCTGATATTCCATATATTTTTCGGCATACAGCTTAGGCGTAAGCCCCAGCTGCGCACGCACCCTGCCCCAGGTTGCAGGCTGACGTAGCTGCAGCACCTTTTCTACCGGCTCACCGGACAGATATGCATACAAGCAGGCTGTGTTCATATCGCTATAGCTATGACCGATATTCAACAGTCGCAGCATATCAGAATAACGGTAACCATATGCTGACTGTAGTTTTTCCGCAGCCTCTGCATTGGAAAGCTGTGGCCGGCGCATGCGCGGCGGCATCGGCGGACGCTTGCCGTCCTTGGGCGGAGGCAGCATCATTTTGCTTTCCTGCGGCGGTGCAGGCTGAGCAGCGAAGGCAGCAGGAACTGCTACGCTGCCGGCGAAGAACATGGCCATGAATGCCGGAATCAATAAAAGCTTTTTCATTTTAACCCTCCTTGAACTGAAAAAATATAGTATGTCAAGAAAACTTATATTAGGATAATTGAAGCCGCAGATGGCTACTTATCCGCCGCCATCCTACTACAACCCTTATTTTCACGCAAGGCGGCGTAGAAGGTGGCAGATGTGGTTGAAGCGCGACGACGGCGTACTTTTAGTACGTCGAGGAGCGGTGAAGCCGCAGATGGTGCCTTATCCGCTGCCGTCCTACTGCCAATGTTGAGGCAGATACACAATATTTATACGTCCCGTAGACTTTTCTTCATCCACTCTGCAGCGCACCTCATACATATCATAAATAAACTTTTCCGTCAGCAGTTCACGCGGAGTTCCCATGCCAACAATCTGTCCGTCCTTAATTGCTACCAGACGGTCACAGTACATCGCTGCGATATTCAAGTCATGCACTGCTGCCATAACAGTCAAATCAAGTGATTTTACAATATCCATAATCTGCAGCTGGTACTTGATATCCAGATGGTTTGTAGGTTCGTCCAGCACCAGACATTCCGTCTGCTGCGTCAGCGCACGCGCCAAAATTACACGCTGCTGCTCACCGCCGCTCAATGTAGCAAAGCTGCGTTCTTCAAAGTCCGCCAAACCTACTGTCGCCAACGCTTCACGCGCTATGCGATAATCGTTGAGATTATCACGCTCCAACATTTTCTTGTGCGGCGAACGTCCCATCAGCACAACCTCCAACACCGAAAAATCAAAGCTGTAAACATTATGCTGTGCTACTACCGCCAGCTGCAGCGCCGATTCACGGTAGGAAAGCTCGTCCAACGGCGTTCCGTTGAAGGTAATTTTGCCATCTGTAGGCTTCTGCACACGGTAAACGCATTTCAGAAAGGTGCTCTTACCACTGCCGTTAGGCCCGATAATGCCTACAAATTCCTTATTATGCAGGCTGAAATCTATTCCCTTAAGAATCTCCTTGGAGCCAAAGGCCATTTTTACAGCTTCTGCTAAAATTTCCATTATCAGTTACCTCCAAAGCCATATGTTTTCTTAATCATCAGGTAAACGAAGCATGGTGCGCCGATAATCGAAATCAAAATGCCAATAGGCAACTCGGTACGCGGAATAATTATACGGCAGAGACCATCAGCAACTACCAAAAATATTGCACCGGTTAAAGCTGCTACAGGAATAAGTTTTTTATGGTCAGTGCCTACCAGCATACGGATTACATGCGGTACTACCAATCCGACAAAACCTATCATGCCCGCAGAATAAACAACAAAGCCTACAATAAGAGAGCTGACCAGCAAATAAATTTGTCTGTAAATATGTAAATCCGTTCCCAAGGTCAAAGCGGATTCATCACCTAAGAGCATCAGGTTAAGCATACGACTTTGAGTCCATAAAAACAGCACAGCTAAAATTACAATTGGAGCAATAATCATTAAGTTTTCCCACTTAGCACCAGCAAAGCTGCCCATCATCCAATAAGCAATACTCTGCATACCTTCCTTATTGTTGGCAAAGTAAACAATGAAGCTGGAAAAAGCACCACAGACCGCACTCAACGCCATACCACCCAAAAGCAGCTTAATTGAATTACTGCGACCACCCAGGTTAGAGATAAACAGTACGCCCAGCGACATAGCAAAGGCACCGATAAAGGCTGCAATGCCGACAAAGTTTTCACCCAGCGCCACGCCGATGCCCAACAGAATTGCTGCCGTCGCACCTAAGGAGGCACCTGAAGAAATACCAAGAATATACGGGTCCGCCAACGGGTTCTTTACTACAGCCTGCATGATAACGCCGCAGACCGAAAGTCCCATGCCTACTAAGGCAGCCAGCACCAGACGAGGCAGACGCAAGAGCCAGATAATATCATGCACCGGTCCCTGACCTGCGGTTTCAATTGCCATTCCGCTTGTAAACTGATTTACTATCCCCTCATAAATTTGCACGAACGACAGCTTTACCGTGCCTATGCTGAGAGCCCATAAAAACGCAAGCACCAAAAGCACTGCTAAAAGAAGCATTACCAAAGCAACACTAATTTCTTTTGAACGATTTCTCATACTTAACTCCTTTTACCGGAAGCATTTAATTCCGGATAAAGTCCATTTTTTATCAGCCGTATTCCCTTGATTGTTTTTATAGCAGATGTATACATACAATCAAAAGGCAGTAGGCATATGCGATTATTTTGAACAGCTTTTAAGGAGCTGTATTCAGGCTGCTGAAATATACTTCTAATGATGTCCTTCTGATAATCGCTAAAATAAACCACAAAAATCACATCCGGATTTTCTTCGATAAGACCTTCGACGCCTACTCTTTTTTCTTTAACAGGCATACATCCGCCTAATGATCTGACCATATCGCCTACCAGCCAGCCATCATCATAATTCACAAAAGCACCTCGACCGCTAACTTCTATAACCATTACTCTCTGCTGCGGTTTACCTTGGACAGCTTCCTGGGTAGTTTTTAACTCATCTTGAATTTCACGAATCAAATGATTGGTTTTCGGTTCCACGTGAAAGATTTTTCCCATATCAGCCAGGAATTGCTTCTCATCCTCTATTGTTCCGTAATTTAATATGTGATTTGAGGTAGCTACTACATACGTTTTGATTCCTCTGGCATTCCACCATTGGGTTGGTCTTCTGAGGCTAGATGTAAATGTTGATTTCCAGCCCAAAATTAAATCCGGATTTGCTGACAGTACGGTCTCTGTATTGAGGGAATGTACTGTTTTTTTCTGTATCTTTGCCATTTCCTCTGGATATTCTTGCAGCAGTCTTTTATAACTCATACTTTTAGGTGACACTGAAGTTTCTACAATAGAATCACCTAAACCTAAAGCCAACATAGTTTCCATTGTATTTAATTCATCTACAACAACACGCTGTGGCCTATGAGTAAACGTCATTTGAATCTTATTCCTGTTCGAATCATAGGTATCTATAGTAACAGGAGTATATTGACCTACATCTGCGCTATCGCCTCCCGAATTAGGTATATATTCCTCGCTATTTACAAAAAATCCACCTATAAATATTGTCCCCAATATCGCTGCTAAAAAAATTAAACTTTTCATTTTTGTACCTTAAAAGATGCAAAAACAAGCTAAGGCTTAAATCCTCAGCTTGTTTTGCATAATTAATTTTTAAAATTAGAATTTGTACTTAACGCCAAGCATGAAGGAACGACCAGGTTGCGGCCAAGCACCAATACCCAGATAATTGGTGTAAGTATTCTCCCAAGCCTGATTGGTCAGGTTGCTTACGGTACCAAAGAGAATCCAGTCTTTCTTGAATTCATAGTTAGCAGCCAAGTCAAGCACGAAGAATCTGTTGCTTGTATATGCTACATTGCTTAAGCCTGTATAGTAGTTGCCAAACAGGGAAACGCTCAGTTTGTCATTTTCATAGGTCAAATCTGCAGTATAAATATTCTGCGGACGCAATTTATTGATTGCACTATTGACGTTACCATCTGCCCATGACAAATCCGGATCAAATTGCATACCATTTTTT
>OKSX01001326.1_pt1 | contig 12693 bp, 7 predicted proteins | sample 1606391 | NCBI WGS metagenome assembly OKSX01 (sample SAMEA3879578, study PRJEB24766) | human gut metagenome | biome: human-associated habitat; feature: feces | place: USA | collected 1985/1987
ACCGCTTTTACTATTAACACCCACTTGTACTTTGATAAAATCAACGTACTTCAGGTTTGCATCCTTACCGTCGAAAGTTACAGCATGGGATATCTTGAAATGATTGTCAGACGGTCCGGCATTATAGTTGTCATCATCTGTCAGACGATCAATGGCGCTGAAATTATCAGCATATCCCCATTCATAACTATCATTTACCCAATAAGTACCATTACCGGATTGATCGTAATTACGCTCTTTCAGGCGAGTACCTCGCAAAGTATATTGTTTTTCCTTTACCCAGGCGGGATAATAATAATCTTGCCGGTGAAAAGCACCCAGATAATCAATAGACCCACTTTGACCATGATTGTCTGTCCATGGGGTGGGAAGCTGAATACCAGTTGGTTTATGATAGGTGACGGCATAGTCCTGCCAGGTTTCGGCTTTCCCATATTCGGATCCGCGCAATTCATACCAAGTGTCATTAGGTAACCCATCACCATTTTCGTCCTGCATTACCCATACAATTCCCGGTTCTGACGAACCATCAAAAGCGTTTCCTGTAATAGCAATGTTGTAATCTCCATCATTCACGATACTATGATCGAATCCAACGATGATGTATCCACCGAATCCGCCTAGGGAAACATAAGCCGTCTGATTGATTCGTTCTTCTGCATAGGTGCAGGCTTCTGCCATAGTTGTTGTGTTATGATTCTCATTGATGAATTGACCGGGAGCCGGTAAATATTCATATACTTTGTTCATTGACGCAGAACTTGTGGCGCTAATCTTCCGCTGGTATGTTCCTGCGGGAGGGCAAACATTGACTTTTAATGTTTGCGTAGCGAGTATATATGAGTTCTTCATTTCGACCTTTACCGTGTGTTCTCCCTGCTGCTCGGATGTAAACAGATAAGTATCATTTTCTCCGGATTGCACTTGTTCATTGTCCACGGTCCATGTATAGACTGCATCCAGTGCATTATTCACGTCAACCGGTTTGATACGGATAGTTCTGCCGGCTGACATGTTATATTCCGTTTGCAGGAATGTCCAGTTGAAATCTACTTGATCCGGTGAACAAACTTCTACTTTGAAAGTTACTTCGTCATCGCCATCTTCATTGTGAGTAGCAAAACGAACTTGATATTCGCCAAGCTCGATTGTGGGGAGAGTACAGGTTAATTCGTTCGAAATATCTTCACCGTTTATTTGCCAGGAGTAACTGGTTTCCAGAAAAGAATCTACTATAGGTGTAATGGTTAGTTCAGAGCCTTGAAGCACTTTGAAACCTTTGTCGGCATCCGCAATAGAGATAGTCGGTACATCAAGTTGAAAGACATCGATACGTATCTCCTTTTCTGTTGTCCCTCCGGCATTGGTGGCAGAAATCAGAATGAAATACCTGCCTGCTTCATCGGCTGAAAATGTCAGGGTGGAAGTGGTACAGATACTCTTTCCATCTATTGTCCAGTTAAAGGTCGTTTCCGAATCGGTATTTTCATAAATGGGAGCGATGGTTATCTCCCGACCAATTTTTGTTTTATAGATGGGGGATTCTTCTTTCAAGGTAATGACAGGAGCGGAAAGAAGAGGAGAGTCCTCCTCTTCTTTCACGCATGATATTAATGCTAACAGAACAAATAAAAAAAGTATAATATGTTTCATTAGAATCTCACTGCTACATCATCATAAGCAAAATAGGCAGGTTGGCTGAAACCATATCCGTTATCATTACTTCCAGTGACATTAAAGTCTATTTTGACCACTTTGCCTAATGCGGATAAATCCCATTTTGTCCATTCAAGTATATTACCCTCGGCTCCAACCAAATAAAATTCCGGACGTGTAGCTACTTCTTTTCCATCTTCATCATAACCGATAGCAACCAGTTTCACCCAATCATCTTTGCCTGCGGGTGCGGTCAAACCGTTACCGTTGGCCACACAGTTGGCTAGGTAGGTCGTCATAGTCACATACATGTGGTCAACTACACGAGCAACTCCGTCTCCAAAGTAAATATAGGGTAATGGACCGTTGGCATATCCGGAATTGTCTGCATAGCCGTAATGTACGCAGAAGTTTTTGGAACCATTATGTCCTCCAAAACCAGTTTTTGCATCCTGATAATAAACGGCTAGTTGGTGCTGGAAGTCTCCATGAGTAAGATCCATATCCAGATAATTGGAAATTGCGTGTCCGCCACCCCAGTATTGGTAATCACCCCATCCGTTAGGAAGTTCGGAAGCAAGAAAAGTGTTGTTTGCATCACTCCAGTTATAGAGTTGGTTATTCTTAGGATAAAGTAGTGGGCCACCATATTGTTGGCTGTCAATTAATGATGACCAGTTTCTTTCTCCTACCATGTTAGCATCACCTTTATAATCAACATCCTCGAATGTCAAGAAGTGTGCTTCACGCACTGCTCTTAATTGCATTTTTATTACTTTACCGAAAGCTTTGGACGGAGTGACAAGTATTTTAAGTTCACCATCTTTGACATCATCACCTGAAACTGCCGGAGCTGTGATTCTTAAGTCTTTATCATTAAGAACCGCTGTCCATCCTTGCGGAATAGCAATTAATGTTGCGTCGTCTATATTGGCAGTTGTAAGAAGATACGTCCTTGTTTCATTAGACGAGAACAAGGTATAATCCCTATTGGCAATGTCAAATGTATATGTTTCCCCTTTGGGCAATGTGAACGACGTTCCATCTGCAAGAGTAACTAGTACATGATTGTCATTAACTGTAACAGATTTGAAGAAAGAGTCTCCGTCTTGTCCTTCCGCTTTCACAGGTTTTCCGTCTGTTCCGTTAATACGTTTGGCTCCTTCGCCTGTATCAACGGTCCAGTATCCGTCACTGTCAACTCCCATAACTGGAGTTGTACCTGTCACTTTTAACTTGTTAGTTGCATCCGGCAGCCATTCTGTAGTACCGTTGGTAGTAATGGTCCAGTAATATATTCCGTCTTCGTCAGCTTTCACTCCAATCACAGGAGCATCTGTACCATTCTTTCCATTTTTGATAGATACGGTGCTTCCATCACTGAAAGTTAATGTGTAGCCATCAGATGTCTGTTCCGTGTTGGTGATTACTTTCCCTTGATTTAATGCGTCTACCAAACTCTGTAAAGTTGTAATTTCAGAGTTCATTTTCTTGACTGTTGTTTCTAGTGTTTCTACTCGTCCGTCGAGATCATTGACTTTATCCCAGAGATCATCGTCATTGTAGCAACTGCATACTGTAACGACAGTGAGCAGTAAAAATAGAATTTTCTTCATTGCTTTTGTTTTTAATTATTAATAGAATTGTGAATTATTGAATCTCTTTTAGTTTCTTATCTGTAAAGGCAATATGTGCCGGAATGTCCCCCGTGATGACTGACCATTTCTTTTTTCCATCCCGGGAGAAACAGTATAATGTGCCGGGAGTCACATAGTCTTTGGCATCGGTGACGAAGAATTCACCTGTTTCCGGATTGATTGCTATTCCATAAGGTATCTTGATAGATTTTTCCGTACCATCTGTAATAAAATTGCGGGTATCAGTTTTCTTTGTTTTTGTATTATAAATAGCGTAAGAGACTGTCCAACTGTTGGTGTAATAACTCCATTCTGTACTGTATACATACAGTGAATCTCTGCAAATGGCCATTTCTGTATTGGGAAGAAGCGGTAATTCATCGATTACTTTATCGGTATTGGAATCTATTACAAATGTTTCGGAGTAAGTGTCATAATAATCTCCCCGGGATGAGACATAAATATTTCCGTATTGGTCTAATTCCATTCTATGCAAATTGATTCCCACATCAATGGTTTTGATAACTTTGAATGTGTTCAAGTCGATGACGGATACCGTACGGTCATAATTAGGTACGCGATACCCGCCGGAGTTGGCTACATAGAGTTTGTTGCCCACAATCACCATTTCTTCCGGCTGGTAGCCGACCACACAGGTGTCCTTGACAGTCAGTGTGGTAGTGTCAACACGTGCTACATACCCCAGTCTGGCGTTGGGATCTATTTTGACAGGGCCTGCATACGAACTGACGTATGCATATTTATCTTTAAAGACGATATAACGGCAATTAGGTATGGAAATTTGCGTGATGTGTTTTGCTGTTTCTACATTCATCACTTCTACGAAATGAGAACAGTTGATGATGGCATATAACTTATTTCCATAGATTTGGATATCATTTCCCACATCCCCCAATTCTTGTACGACTCCCGGGTTCCGTTCCGCATAGATATTCTTATGATAGATACCGGTTTCGTAATCAAAGTAATCAAGGGTAGCCTTGTTGCTTCCCATATTTCCTTCATTGAGTAGAAAGAAACCTTTGACAGAGGTACCGCTTACTCCGGGAGTAACTTGGTTGGGAGTTGACGGAATAATGCGTTCATCTTCGCGACAAGAAGTCGATAGAAGAACAAAACAGATAATGATGGATAGAACAGATATTCTCATAACATGACGTTTAATTTGATTTTAAAACTTGTACCGGGCATAGGATAGCATTGCACTACTTCATATTGCTGATTGAAGATATTATTAATTTCTGCCGTTACACGTATTCCCGTTTTCCCCCATTGAAAAGTTTTGGATAGGGAAAAATCGTGGGTATACCAGGGCTGTGCGTAGTTCTCCGGGATATTGGCGACTGCTTCATAACGTTCACCTGTATAAATGAAACTATAGTTACAGGACCATGTTTGGTAACTTCCATTGAGGATGATGGAACCTCCATGCCAAGGTATATAAGGAATCTGGCCTCCATACCATTCACTGGTAGGATCGGTAAAATCCTGTGCCTTTTGATAGGTGTAATTGAAGAGAGTGCTAAGTTCCACCTTTCCGAAGCCCCATTCTCCTCGTATGGCTGCGTCTAATCCCCGAATTTCCACATGTCCGAGATTAATCATAGTCCAACGGAACTGGTTGGAGGTAGGCATGGCAATGATTTTATCATCTACTTCATTATAGTAACCATCTATTTGTAAGTCCAGGCTTTTCAGCCAATGGTTATTCCAGGTGTGAGAGAAAGTGATACCCACATCGTATTGGGTGGTATATTCTGGTTTTAAGTCCTTATTGCCTATAAAAGTATAATACAAATCATTGAGAGTCGGCATGCGAAAGACTTTTTTATAAAAGGCCCGTACATTCAGAGGGAACTTGGTCAATGGTTGCCAGGTGGCTATGACAGAAGGAGTGTATTTGTTTTTGGTGCCTGCATTAGCTCCTTTGGTACGTGTATTGTCGTCGACATGAGTATATAACAGGCTCGCCTGCAACATGAGGTGGTTGAAATCAAAGGACGTGGCGGCAGAAGTCAGGATTGTATTACGGGTTGGATAGACAAAATCTATGAGATCGGCCCGTAATGTATTCCATTGAAAATCATTGGATAATGACATACTCCACCAGGGATAGATGGTGAATAAATGGGCGGCCGAAGCATAGATTTCTTGTTGTCGGTAGTGATTGTCTACGTACATGGTGGTGACATCCAGTCTGGGATCGGATAAATAGTGGAGATAGTCATAAGCATATTTTCCGTTGGCTAGCAGACTGTACCAAGGCTTAAAATAGTTTTGAAAAGAGCCTTGCACAAACAGATTGGTATCCCACTGCCGGTCCTGATGGCGAAACTTACCCGGCTCTTCTCTTACCGCAGCTCCGGGATATCCTCGTTCTGAATTGTATAGGTATGCTTTGGCTTTCCATTCTCCTTTGGGGACTTTTCCGAAGAATGCATTCTCCAAACGTAACATTCTTACGTCTCCATTTTGACGAACAGCTGTTGTGTCGTAACCATCTTTCTTGGCGTATGTGAATTTATATCGTCCTGATGTATACATATACTCCGTACTGATGGAACTGCTTATTCGTTCGTTGAAACGATGTTCCCAAAGTAGTGACGGATTGATGGTAGAGAATGAACCGCCTTTCACCCCGATGTTCAGATTGTTTTTCTTTTCCCCTTTGAATAGGGGTTTTCGTGTCTGCATATATATGGCACTTGCGGAACTATAATCTTTGGCAGGTTGGAAGATGGCACTTTTTTGACCATTATATAGTGAAATGACTTCCATATTATCTAATGAAAAACGACCTAGATCGACGACTCCATTTTGCGCATTTCCTAATTCAATACCATCGTAAAATACTCCGACATGATGACTGCCCATACTTCGTATATTGACGGTTTTTAGTCCTCCAATACCTCCGTAATCTTTTATCTGTACTCCGGAAAAGTAGCGCAAAGCATCAGCAACGGAGTAAACATTGAGCTTCTCAAGTTCTTTGCCGGACAGAATCTGTACAGGAGACATCTTTTTTTGCATCCGGTTGCTGTAGATAGTAACTTCTTTGAGTTTGAGAAGTGTATCAGACAGAGAAGTCTGATGCCGAACCCTGGACTGGGAAATGGCCGGTAATGTGGTAAATAGAGATAGAATCAAACATAATATCCACCGTAAATGGATATAATGCTTATTGTATGAATGGACTTGAATAGAAAGCATGTCTTTTATTTTATAGGTATAAAAAATCCGTTTGTTCAGATCTGAATTCAATCTACACAAACGGACATATAGCTATTATACCAAATAAAAGATAATTGCTTATTTTCTATTTGACTACTACCCGAAATCCCGCAGGTGTAAATCAGAACATCAAGGCAGGTCTTCTGACTCATCCCATTTTGCAACGCCTTCCCAGATAAACTATCCAGTGACTTTTGTGTTGCAATTTTGCTCTTTGATTACAAGGAGCGGAGATTTACAGCAGCAGGTACTGTTGCCGGTTTACACGGCATTCCCTTTTCATTCCTTAACAACGCAAAAGTTGTTCAAGGAAACCTTAACGGCACAAAGTTAGAAAGTTTTTATTAATTAGTTTGTTTTATTCTAAAAAAATATCCCATTGACCAATAACAAATATTCCGGCATCTGATCCTATTCTCTCCATTTGTTAGTGATCAATTGGATGGAAAAGGATATATTAATATGTTATCCCAACGACAGAATCAATATTTGTGCCGTCAATACTCGCAGAAACATGGTGAGCGGATACACCGTAGCGTAGCCGACGGCAGGCGCATCACAGGAAGTCAGGTCATTGGAGTAAGCCAATGCCGGCGGATTGGTGGTAGAACCAGCCAGAACTCCGATAAGCGTGAAATAATTCAGCTTGCAATAATACCGTCCTATCAATCCCGTAATCAGAAGTGGCAGGATGGTTATGATTACTCCGTAGCCAACCCATATATATCCTCCGCCATGAATGACTGTGTCTACAAAGCCTTCGCCTGCTCCTAAACCTACGCAAGCGAGAAAGATGGAAATACCGATTTCACGAAGCATCAGGTTGGCACTCATGGTGGTATAAGTAATCAGCTTGTATTTCGGACCGAAACGGCTAATCAGGATAGAAACGATGAGCGGACCGCCTGCCAATCCTAGTTTCACAGGTTGCGGAATTCCGGGAAATGCGAAAGGAAGACTTCCCAGAATACATCCTAAAGCGATACCTATAAAGATAGGAATCAGGTTCGGATGATTTAAGCGTTTCATGGAGTTGCCAAGTACTTTCTCTGCATGGGCAACAGCCAGTTCGGAACCTACAATGGTGACACGGTCTCCCATTTGTAACTGTAATTGTGGAGAGGCTACCAAGTCTACTCCCGAACGATTGATGTTTGCTCCGAAGTTATTTCTGATTTTGAGTTGTGAAAGCGTTTTCCCGTTCAATTCCGGTTTAGTAATCAGGATACGGCGTGAAATGAGCTCTTTGTTCAGTTGTTCCCATTCCATTTTGATTTCCTTTCCGAAGAATATAGTGATTGCTTCCACGTCAATCGGGGTAGAGATCACTAATATGATATCCCCTACATGTAGAATTGTTTCGGAATTGACCAATTCGGTTTCTCCACCCTCGCGGTGTTTGATGCGGGAAATGACAAACTTACGGTTCAGTAACGGGCGGAGTTCTTTAATCCTGATGCCATCTACCGATTCGTTTCTCACTTCAATGGAGATAGGGCGTACGGTAAGTTCCTGGAGATGTCCCAGACCGACTTCTGCTTCTTTTTCTTCTTGAGCAGTATTGATGCGAAGGAGATATTTCAAAGCAAGCAGGGAAAGGATGATACCTACTACACCCAGCGGATAGCTGACAGCATATCCTAAAGCAATTTCGGGAGCATCTATGCCATTCAAATCACTGTTGGCCTGTTGTGCGGCTCCCAGTCCCGGAGTATTGGTGACGGCTCCGGACAAAATACCTACCATTGTGGTAATCGGAGTTCCGGTGGTGAAGTGCAGGATAATAGTAATGGTTACTCCTAATACTACTACGAGCATAGCTAGCATATTCAGGGTAAAGCCCCCCTTTTTGAATGCTGAAAAAAAGCCGGGTCCTACCTGCAAACCAATTGAGTAAACAAACAGAATCAATCCGAATTCTTTTAGAAAGTGGAGCAGGTGTTCGTCCAGATTCATGTTGAAATGACCGAATACGATTCCGACAAAGAGTATCCAGGTAACTCCCAGAGATACTCCCCGCACTTTGATTTTTGCAAGGATGATTCCAAACGCTATGGTTAGTGACAGAATCAGTACGGAGTGTGCCACTCCGCCGCCCCAAAGATTGGGGTAACCTTCAAATAAATTTCTTAGAACTTCCATTGTGATTATTATATGATGATATTTAGTTTAGCTAAAAGTACCCCCGGAGAAATCACTTCTGCGGGGATACGCACACATTGAGCATGACGGTCTAATGCCGTCCTTTTGATATTTTAGCTAGAGAGAATTTATCCTCCTTCAATCATTTCCGATGTCATGACTACTCGATTCTTTTTTTACAGTCTGCCGTTTTCCTATCCCACGAGTAAAAACAACTATAAAGGTATGAATGGCAGGTCTTCTGACTGACTCCCTTCCTGATGCCTTCCCGACCTTGACTATCGATACCTGGTCAGTGGTAAAAGTAAATATCAAGAAGTTGAATGGAGTTTCACAGCAGCGGGACTGTCCGGGATTTACACCCGATTCCCTTTTAATTCAGATAGTTGATATGGCTATCTGAAACCAATTCGGGGCAAAGATAGCGAATTTATATAGGAACCCAAATGAATGCTACCTATTTATTTTATACACAGTCTGATTCTTGTCGGATATCTGTTTGTTTATTTGATGCGTACTCTCATCTCCTGCACATCAAACGTGACGGATTCATTTCGGAAAAGTCTTTCTATATGTCCGCTGGCCACCATTTCCGGAGTAGGCAGCGTGTACATCTGCGGATTATCTATGAGCATGATGGAGTCGCAAAGCGATAAGGCGATGTCGAGGTCATGAGTGGAGAATAAGACACATTTTTTTTCTTCCTGTGCCAGTTTCTTTAAAAGCAAACAGAGCTCGTAGCGGTTAGGTAAGTCCAGGAAGGCGGTCGGTTCATCAAGCAGGATGACGGGAGTATCCTGTGCAAGAGCACGGGCAATCATAATTCGCTGCATAGCGTCATCCACCCGCTTTTGGTCTTCCGGTTGCAGTTGGCCGATCCAGTTGGTATAGGGAGCACGCCCTAAAGCTACTACATCTTTACAGCGGAGATTAGCGATACGTACTTTATCGGTGGTGACAAAGCTTATATTCCGGGCTAATTTTTCCGGTTTCAATGATGCTATGTTTTTTCCTTGCAGAGTAATCTCTCCTGATTGAGGCTTTTCCAGCCCCATCATAGCACGGAGCAGGGTGCTCTTTCCCGTTCCGTTACGTCCTAACAGGGCAACGAGTTGTCCGCCTGTGATTCGGGCATTTACCGTTTCCAACAGCGTGCGCTGTCCATATCCTAATGTCAGTTCTTTAAGTTCTATCATTTGAATCTACGCAAGTTTTTAGCAATTACCCATAAAATAACCGGAACACCTAGCAAGGCGGTGATGCAGTTAACCGGAAGTAGGAACTTCTTGGCGATGATGTCGCAGAGAAGCATGCTGATAAGCCCTGTCAGCATGGTGCCGGGGACCAGTATCCGGTGGTCGGCATTGTTGAATAGCAGTCGTGTGACATGCGGTACTGCCAGGCCGATAAATCCTACCGGACCACAGAAAGCGGTGACCGTTCCTGTCAGCAGTGCGGTAGAAACGAAGATGAACGTGCGTGAACGTTTAATGTTCATTCCCATCGTTCGTGCATAATTCTCACCGAGCAGTAACAGGTTCAGCGATTTGATACAGGCTACGGAAATTAGTAAACCGATACATAACATCGGTATCATAATTCCCAGTTGGGTGACTGTGATGTGGCTAAGAGATCCCATTGACCAGAGTGTGAACATTTTCAGTTGTTCGGCAGAACTTAGGTATTGGAGTATCTGAATGATAGCGCCTGCTACGTAGCCTATCATAACTCCCATAATCAGCACACCGAGAATGTTTTTTACTTTCCGGCTGATAATGGCTACTCCCAATAAGATTATGGCAGTTCCTATCCAGCCCGAACCTACGATACCCAGCGACTGAAGAATTGGAAACTCCGCCCATCCAAGTAATGGAGCACCTAGTATGAACAGAGCTACGCCCAGTCCTGCACCGGAACTTACTCCCAGCAGGTAAGGATCTGCCAACGGATTCTGGAATACTGTTTGCATCTGTAAACCGCTAACGGAGAGTGCTATTCCTATCAAAGCCGCTACCACTACCCGTATGAAACGGATAGAAAGGAGAATATTCCGTGTCATTTCGTCACATTCGCCTCCGGTGAGTACAGCCCATACCTTGGTGATAGGAATATATGTATCTCCCGTTGCCATGTCTATCAGTAATAACAGTATGGTAACTATACCCAGTGTAATGAATAAAAAGGGAGTACGTTTATCAGGCTGTTTCATTCCAGGTGTCTGTAATAGTAAAGTGAATCGGATACGAGTTCGGGGTGAAAGATATGAATCAGGTCACGCAATACGACGTCGGGACGTACCACTGCAGATTCCCAGTAGTCATTACCTCCTGTCGGTGTTGTTCGTAAATTGTTGTTGTAAACAGTTTTTTCGCGTACAGCTTTGGCGTCTACAAATTTAGGATTGACCGTCTTTAGTTCATCCAACGTAGAAGCCATGCCTACATTAATCCAGTAGTCGGCTTTTTGTATCAGTTTGTAAGCCGTTTCCAGTCCGATGGGAGTGGAACTGTTAGAAGTGTTTTTTTTGTAGATGTAATCCGCACCTGCATCAGTTACCAATTGTGCCATGTAACTTTGTGTGGAAGGCATCACCCAACTGTCGTTCCACGGGGTATTGAGCATAACGGTAGGACGTTGCTCTACCGATTCGGTGAGTGCTTTCAAAACTTGATAACGTTTAGGGATTTCACGGAATATTTCGATGCCTTTTTCCCTGCTGTCTGTTAATTCGGCAAGAGCTACCAGCCATTCGGCTTTACCAAGCGGTGATTCCTCCAAATATTCTCCTACATACATATAAGGTATATACAGTTCTTTCAGTTTGTCTGTTACGGCAGTTTGCGCATCTCCGATACCGTATAACAGGACAACATCCGGTTTCAGTCCCAATAATAACTCATAATTCATTTCGGGGCCCATGTCTTTGATAGAATTTTTATGTGCGAGAATATATGGATTGGATACATAGTCGATGCCCGATACTCCGACAATTTTGTCCACTTGACCTAGAGCGTCGAACATGGCGATGTAGGAAGAAGCCATACATACGATACGTTTCGCTCCGGCAGGGATGGTAGGTCCGTTGAATCCGGCAGGTGCCTGTTCACCGTTGCGGGAAATGAAATAAGACATTTTTACGTCCTTGGCTCCCTGCCATGGATTGGAAACCTGAATAAGTGTGCTGGCGGCCTTGTCCGCACCCAGAATCTTGAATCCGGTAGCATATTCAGGTGTATAGACATCCTGTTTGAAAGCCTCTTCCAGCGTGGGGATAAGCTCCTCTGCCTTCTCGACGCGATAGCCCTTGCAGTGCATAGCCTCTGCCAGCAGCTTGAAATCGGGGTTCGAGAAGTCCACATAGCAGTGCTCGCCGCCGAACTGCTCCTGCTCTTTCCACTTGATGAGACCGTAGCTGGAGTCCTCCCAGATGAGGGTCACAAAAGGCACGTGCTCCCGCACCGCTGTTTCCAGCTCCTGACTGTTCATCATGAAGCCTCCGTCGCCGCAGACCGCCAGCACCTTTTTCTCCGGATAGAGAAGTTTTGCCGCGAACGCGCCCGGGATGGAGAAGCCCATGCTGGCGAAGCCGTTGGAGATGAGGCAGGTGTTGGGCTCATAACAGTCGTAGTGGCGGGCGATCCACATCTTATGGGCGCCCACATCGCTGACCACGATGTCGTCGCGGCCCATGACCTTCCGGACATCGGCGAGGATGCGCGCCGGCTTCATGGGGCAGCTGTCGTCCGCCGCCATTGCCTCATGCTCTGCCACCATCGTCTGGCGGAGAGCCAGTGCAAATTCCGGCTCACCGGTGCGGTGGGCGCAGCGCAGGATCTCATACAGGCTTTCTGAAATGTCGCCCACCACTTCCACAGCAGGCTGATACCGCTTGTTGACGTCGGCGGGGGCGCTGTCGATGTGGACGATGGTCATATTCTCCCGTGCGCCCCACTTGGCCGGTGCGCACTCCACGATGTCGTAACCGATTGCAATGACCACATCCGCC
>OKSX01001331.1_pt1 | contig 12665 bp, 18 predicted proteins | sample 1606391 | NCBI WGS metagenome assembly OKSX01 (sample SAMEA3879578, study PRJEB24766) | human gut metagenome | biome: human-associated habitat; feature: feces | place: USA | collected 1985/1987
TATATGATATAATTGAGATAACTTAAATAAGTTAAATAATTTATATAATTGAAAAAGGAGTAGAGACAGTGAAGGTAATTGCAATCGCAAACCAGAAGGGCGGGGTGGCCAAGACCACCACGACACACAACCTGGGGGCTGCTATGGCGGCTGCCGGGAAAAGGGTGCTGCTCATTGACCTGGACAGCCAGGCCAGCCTGACGATCAGTGTGGGCTTGGAGCCGCTGGAGGTGGAGCGGACGATCGTGGATGTGCTGCGGAAGGATGGGACGCCGCTCATGGAGTGTGTGCAGCAGCTTAGTGACCGGCTGCACATCGTCACGTCGATCATCGACTTGGCGCCCATGGAGATGGAACTGCTCTCCAGAGCCAGCCGGGAGAAGATTTTAGACCGGGCGCTCCGGGAGGCCAGGGGGCAGTATGACTATATTTTGATTGACTGTCCGCCGCAGCTCTCTATCCTGACCATCAATGCCCTGTCCTGCGCCGACGGAGTGGTGATTCCAGTCAAGACGGATTACCTGGCCTACCGGGGGCTGACACAGCTCCAGGACAGCATCCAGGAGATCCAGGAGCTGATTAACCCGGAGCTGAAGGTGCTGGGGGTGATCGCCACGCTGTACGATACAAGGGTGGGCGATGACCATGACATCCTTGATCTGCTTCAGAAGGAGTATAATCTGCTGGGCGTGATTAAACGGCTGGCGGTGGCTAAGAAGGGGATTTATGACGGCTTGGCGGCTGTAGAGCAGGCCCCCAGCAGTGAGCTTGCGAAGGAATACGTGGCCATAGCAAACATGATTATGTCCGGCAGGGAGAAGAGGGAGGAACAGGAGCATGAGTAAGCTGGAGGAGCGGGAGAGCCGCAGGAGATCCGCTACCGTTGGGAAATTCGTGGAGCAGCCGCCCATGGCGGCCACCAGCTCCGGTCGGCGGGGCCGGCCGAAGGAGGATCGGGAGCTGAAGAAGCGGATTAGCCTCTCGGTGCTACCCAGCGTGTACGAGGATATTCAGAAGATCGCCTATGTGCAACGGCGTAGCGTGAGCGAACTGATCGGGGAGCTGTTGGAGGGATACCGTGTGGAACATAAGGCAGAAATTCAGAGGTATGGAGAAATAGAAAAGCACTGTGTCTAAATATCTACAATTACGTTTTCAAGATGTCAGTGCTATTACGAGATGGGCTTGTAGACTATTTATCATAGGACTGATAGATCTCAGTAAAAGATAGGAGTGAGAAACTTTTGCTGATTTTTTTATCAATGCTGGAAAGTGATGAGGAAAGGAGACTATTTACAGATTTATATAATCAATATGGGAATATGATGCTGCACGTGGCGAAGCGTTATTTTCCAAAAGATATGTATGCGGCAGAAGACGTCGTTCAAAATGCGTGGATACGTGTAGTAGATCATTTTCAGAAAATTCAAGCTGTACCGAGTAAGAAAAGAGGGGCGTATCTCGTTGTTATAGTAAGGAATGAGGCTATTACAGCCTTGAGAAAGCAAAAGCCGGAATTACAATTCGATGAAAATTTTGTAGAAGGATATATTGATTTAGAAAATGATAATACAAGGTCAATTATAGATACAATACGCGCAATGCCAGATATATATCGGACAGTATTAGAAATGAGATTTGTAGAAGAACGAAGCACTAAAGAAATTGCGAAGGCGTTGTCATTGAAGGAAACAACAGTAGATGTTCGGATTCACCGAGGCCGGGCGCTGCTTATAAGAAAATTGAGAGAAGAGGGATACATAAAATGACGGAAGGAGAAGAAAATATTATTATTAAAGGGGTTTTATTGGAAGCTATTTCGAGAGACTTTTCGGAAGAACTCTCTAATAATAAAGAGGTTTCGGTATCTCCACGTTTCAAACGACAAATGATGGCAATGATGAATAACCCCAATAAATGGGCAGAGCGGCACAAGAGAGATTATAGGAGGCGATTTGTAAAGGTAGTAGCAACAATCGTCTTGACGTGTTCTTTGCCCTTTGGAGTTTTGACGGTAGCAAGTCCGACGGTCAGAGCCGCTGTAATTGACTGGGTTGTAGAATGGTACGAGAGCAGTATCATTTATAAATTTTTTGGAGAGTCGGATTCTACAAAACTGCCCTTATATGAAGTGATAGATCTCCCATTTGATTATACCAGGATAGGAATACCACAAGAGCTCCCTAATAACACGGAAATTATTTATGAAAATTCGGATGGAGAGATATTGAGATTTGAGTATATGCGGGTAGAGGAAGGTTCTGCAATTATAATAGATGCAGAAAATATGGAGGTCACAGAAATTGGCGTCAACGGATGCCCTGGACATCTATACATTTCTGTAGATCCAGAGCAAAGCAACTGTATAACATGGTATGATAATGGAGCAAAGATGCAATTTATAATTGATGGATTTCTTGAAGGCAATGAACTTCAAAAGATGGCAGCTTCCGTTTTACAGGTTGATTGAAAAAATTTGGCGAATCGTGTAAGAAAAGCATCCCCTCTCTGCGTTAGTAGGGTATAAGTGCGAAAGTGTACTTTACTCAAAGCAGAGAGGGGGTGTTTTTATGAAGAAGAGAATTATACCGCTATTCTTTCTGGTGCTGTTGCTGGCGACTGTCATGATTCCGACCTCTGCTGCAATTAGTACGAAAGCGATCTCTGGGAAACCCACTCTAAAGATTGAAGGGACAACAGCATACTGCGTAGGAAAGTACAATAGCGGAAACCGCAACGATGCAATTTCGATTACAGTTACATTGATGCAAGGAAGTAAGGAAATCGCTTCGTGGAGCGCATCAGGGAAAGGCTCTGTTACAATTTCAAAAACCTGTAAGGTTGAAACAAAGAAAACCTATAAATTGGTTTTGTCTGCAACTGTCAATGGAGTAGCTAAACCTGATGTATCTGTTACAGCGACTGCAAAATGAGAGAAACTGGCTCTGCACGTGTGCAGAGCCAAAGGGAGGCCTCCCTTTGGCCTAATGTTTATAGAAGCGGGGTTCCTAAGAGTGTTAGAAGCGGGCGGAATTAACCAAATGAGGGGATTCACCCGGTGCTAAACTATAATGAAAACAGGAGGATTACTACTATGGGATATTACAAGATCAAGTCACACGCGGGAACGGGAAAGCTATTGAATATCGCAGCCTCTGGGCCGATTTCTGGACGTAAAAATACAAATATTTGGGATGAATCCTGCCCGATTGACCAGACTTGGTCGATTGCGTCTCTTGGGAACAATCAGCAAGTTAAGATTATCAATAATCTTTCTTATATGCTGAATGCCAATACCTCTACATGGAATTGTGATGTCTATACCAGCAATAGTGACACCTATGTTAATTTTGAAAAGGTAAGCACGGGAGTATATTATATCCGACTGAAATCCCACCCAGAAAGATACCTAACGGCAGGAGGCACAAAGTCCGGAAGTGATGTTTCCTGGGAGAAACTGTCGACAACGACGGCCGGAAAGAAAGCGCAGCAGTGGAAAGTAACGGCTACATCGTTGCCAACGGTTTATACCAGAGTTACTTCTGGGGCGGATTCTTTGGGAGATGATCAGATGGAAACAAATGCGGAGTACATCTATAATTATCTCAAGAAGAAAGGATTCACCAAGAATGCTATCTGTGGGATTCTTGGAAATATGAACAGTGAGAGTACGATTAACCCTGCTGTATGGCAATCGCTGAATGATATGTATTTGGGATATGGATTGGTTCAGTGGGATGATGGAAAATTGTTTATCGACTGGGCCAAAAAAGAAGGAGTTATCAGTGCGGCAACGGCTGAAGCTGTTAATAGCCTGGCTTACAGTAACCCAAAGAAGTTAATGGATGCAGAATTGGATTATTTGATTGTCAGTATGAATACGGTTGGAAACTGGTTTAAGCCAGATAATAATCAATCTAAGTACGGAACGAGCGAGACTCTTACGGCGAGCCAGTTTAAGGTATCTAATAAAAGCGCAGATATCTTAGCGCGTATTTTCTGTGGACACTATGAGCGGCCCGGAGTTCCGAAAATAAGCGAGCGTGTTGCAAACGCAAAGAAGTGGTATAACTTCTTGTAAAAAATATTCCCCCAATGTAAGGCTGTATCATATACAGACCGCATTGGGGGAATATTTCTTCTGAGAATTATTGTTGAGTTAGAAGAGAGAGATTATCGTCTGTAAAATTGTACCATGTAACATTTTCCTTAAAGCCTTGCTGACTAACTGCAGTTTCAAAGGCTGCTTGTGTTGCAGGGAGCTTATCAACAAAGAATAGAGAAGACTCGCAATATGATATTTTTTCGATTTCATAGCCGCTGGAGGATAAGATAAGTGATCCAATTCCCCAATCTGAAGCTCCGCTGGAAAATATGAATGTACCATCAACTTTTAGATCTGACATAGATCGGCTGACAAGGGTATAGCTGTAAATAGTTCCGCTTTCATCATGTAGTATTATAAAACCGGCTTGATTATTTTCAGCAAGTGAAAATTGCAGGACAACATCTTTAATCCCATTTTGGGTTAAGTCTACTATTGCAAACTGCTGAATTGAAAAAGGGAGATTATCTGAAGTGATAGTTTCCTTCAATTGATGGATATCCAAATAATCACCTGATTCTACATTATAAAATTGTTGATTTCCTTGAAGAACCTTTAGATAGAGTAAATACGGAGAAGTCGTGGAATTTACTGTATGAAAAGTCTTTAAGGATAATGCTGCTATGCCAGATACACATATCGCTAAACAGAGAATTATAATTGGCAAGTTAGGTTTCTTCAATATTATGACCTCCTAAAGAATATTAAGTAGTTACGATTATATGACGAGGAAAAAGAGCTATATCTTACATGGGAGCAGGAAAAAGAGCCTGGATGCAACAGTGGCGTATAACGGTTTACCCGTTTATATAATGAACGGGTAAACCGTTATACGGTTATCTTTCGTAATAAGTTGACAGTCTGGATTATCTATGGTAACATGACACTGGAGGAAAACGTGTATTTGCAGGGGCTACGGATCAGCGGCTCCAGCAGGAAGGAGGCAGGATCAAACGGCTGTGGCCGGTGTTGGCCGGGAGCTGCAGCAGAGATTTCATGCTCGTCTGGGCGAGGGTAAATAGTAATTAGGCCCAGAGCGTCTTGGCCGGGAGCTGCCGGTCAGGGGTTTAGCAGTTTGCTAATATAGGAGCCGAGATAGGTTTGATACCCCTATGTGGTGCGTGGGCTCGCCGCAGTAACCTTTGTGAAATGGTAAGCGCACCATTGACCCCGTATGAGTAATCCTTTTGAAAGTACGGGTAAGTACAACGTATCTGTCCCTATAAACCCTTCGGATAGTAGCTGGCATACTGTAAATCTGCCGGAGAGTAGCTCACTCTAAAAAGGAGACGACAGATCCCGAACTGCCGTAGATCTCAATAAACCGGGGCTGCACACATAAGCAGATCAAAAAAGTGTAGGGGAGAGATCCCCAAACCGTCATACATAAGACGTTAAAAAGTGTATTTGCCAAATGCCGGGCCCCATGGGCAGGCAGGCGGCGGCCTTAGCTTTAACTTATATCAAGTATATAATTGAAATATATTAAATAGCTTATATAACTTAAATAAATTATTTAAGTTATATAAGCGACACAAAAGAATGGAGGTAACGGTGGGGCGCAGGAATAAGGCGTACTATAAAGACCTCCATCAGCAAGCATATGACAAGCTGGTGGGGATGCAAGCCTTCGGGGAGAGCAAGCGGGCGGCCGTGGCCGCAGGCACGGATAAGGAGAAGATTTTCTCTTTCAACACCTACAAGAGCTACTGGAAGCACACCAAGTATTTTATCCAGTACATCAAGGAGCATCACCCGGAATGTACCACGCTGAAAAGCGCCAGGAAGTACGTCAACGAGTGGCTGCAGGCCAGGGCCGACCAGGGGCTTTCCGCCTGGACGATACAGTTGGAGGCCAAGACCATGGGCAAGCTGTACGGCATTTCTCCCGACGATGAAAACTACTTCAAGCCCCCAAAGCGGAACCGGGAGGATATCAAGCGGAGCCGCGGTGACCGGGTGCGCGACCGGCACTTTTCCAAGACCAACAACGACGAGCTGATTAAGTTCTGCAAGGGGACGGGGCTGCGCCGGAGCGAGCTGGCGGAGCTGCGGGGGAAAGATCTGGTGACCAGGGCGCAGATTGAAGCGGAGATCTCCAGCCTGGAGAGCCGCCCGACGGCGGAGCTGACGCCAGCAGACGTGAAGCGCCTGGGGATGCTCCAGGACGCCCGGATGTTCCAGGGGGAGTATTTTACCCACGTGAGGAACGGAAAAGGCGGCAGAGAGCGCCTGAGCCCCATTATTGGCCCAAATGCGGCGCAGATCATCCAGAGGATACAGGAGACGCCGGGCGAGGAAAAGGTGTGGCAGCACGTCCACCAGAGCGCCGATATTCACGGCTACCGGGCGGAGTATGCAACGGCCATTTACAAGGCCCACGCCAGGGCAATCCAGGACATCCCCTACGACCGGATAAACCGTGGGACGGGACGCCGATATCAGAGCCAGGTTTACACCTGCAGGAAGGACGAGGCCGGGCGGAAGCTGGACAAGGCGGCCATGCTGGTGTGCAGCAAGGCCCTGGGACATAACCGGATCAGTGTGGTGGCCGACAACTATATCCGGGGGCTGTAAGGGGGAGTATGATGGCCGAGTTTGGGAAAAAGGGTGTCATGGGCTATAAAGTACTCCCTGGCGGCCGGAACGACAGCGAGAGCACCCATGCGATTCTTTCTCTGGAGGAGTACGACGAGCTGCTGCGCCGGATTGCTGTGGCGGAGCGTGATAAGCATGAGGCGATCGAGCAGGCAAAGAGGACGATAGGAAGAGAACGGGCGGCCGCCGAGCAGCGGGTCAGGGAGGCCGAGGAGGCCGCGCAGGAACAGGTGACGGCCATGGAGGAGAAGCTGACCAGGGCTGAAAAAGAGGTCAATTACCAGAAGGGCCTTAACGCTAATCTACTGCGGATTTCAAGGGAGCGGGCCAATGCCGACCGGAGTCTCCGGCCAAAGAAGGAGCACACTGGGTATGCGGTGGTTCGCTCCATGGAGAAGGAGTACCGCTATAAAATAAGCCGCCATAGCTGGGGAAAGGTAATGCTTTGGGAAACTGTGATACAGAGTCCCTATTCAATGGAGTTTACCGAGGAGCAGGCCAGGAAGCAGATCAGGAGAGAACTACTTCGGGATAAGACCGGCGGGGACTGGCTGATTGGTAAAGTAGGGATTCGGGTGAGCTGCGACCTGGAGTTTGAGGACATGATTCAATACAGCGAATGGTGGGAGAAAAATAAAGACGAAAACATAATGATGAAGCGGAAGTTAAATCTAAATGGCCGGAGTGGCTATTGGGAGGTAGTTTTTTACCACACCCGGCCCCTGGGGCCTGTACCGGAGGAAATGAGGCCCTGCGTGCGTTGACCTTCCTCCTGCAGCACAAAAGAAAATAGCTCGGCTGGAGGACTTGAAAAGGCCTGTCCAGCCGAGCTATAATAAAGTCGAAAAATAGGGAAAAAAGTATTGATAATATATGCCGAGTAAGAGGGGCAAGGGGACACTGGAAATAGGCGAGAAAATCGCTTTGACGAATATGGGGGAAAAAAGTATTGATAATATATGCCCCCCTCTGGGCCTTTAGGCCCTCAAAAAGTCTCTTAAAATTCTCTCTCGGACGGAGAGAAAGTCGGAAGGGAAAAGGGGGGTGGGCGGAGGCTGTGGTAATGTGGTAAACCCGATAGGGTTTTCCATCATTTCCACAGCTGGAGCCAGGGGGGAAAGGGGAAGGTGACTTTCTCTTTAAGGCCCCGAAGGGGCCGCTCTTTGGCTCCCCCTTTCCCCCCTTCCCGCCCGCAGGCGTTCTCCGCCGCAGCGGATTTTCTTTTTGCTACTTTTTCTTTTGGAGGTGAGAGTATGACCATGGATCAGCAGGCCGCCATGGAGCGGCTGCAGGATTTGTACCGGGAAAAGAATGAGTATTTGGAGGAGTTTTTGGAGTGGATCACGCCCTATGAGTTTTACCGGGAGGTCTTTCCGGTTGGCAGTTTTGAGCGGCGGGGCCATTTTGAGGATGCGAAGGGTAACGGAATTGCTGTGACAATCCCAAAAGGCAAGGCTGGGGCGGGCGGTGACGGTGTAACCGGGGTTGCTTTGGAAATTGAGGGTAACGGTAAGGCCAAACGCTATACTATTACCGACGAGCTGGCCGAGTTGGAACAGCTTCGGGATACGGATTTTACTATTATGTCTCCTATTTCCTACTTTGGCCGGCAGCGGAGTGGCAAGAATGCCAGGTATCTCTATGCCTTGGTGTTTGATCTGGATGGGGTGGGGATGCCCCAGCTTCGGGATACGCTTCACCAGATGAATAAGGATATTCTGCCCAAGGCAACCTTTGTTGTAAACAGCGGGACGGGGCTTCACTTGTATTATGTCCTTCAGGAACCGATTCCTATGTACCCGCACAACCAGAGATGCTTGAAGGAATTGAAATATTCGCTAACTCGGCAAATATGGAACAGGTACACATCTACCATCAAGGAGCCGCAGATACAGGGTATTTTGCAGGGGTTTCGGGTGGTCGGTTCCGGTTCCAAACTGGGGCGGGAGTATCCTGTGACGGCTTATCGGTTCGGCGGACCGGTGGAGCTGGAACGGCTGCTTGATTATATCCCGGACAGCAACGGGGAGCAGCAAAGGATTGAAGGGCTTATGAGAAAGAGCCGCCTGCCTCTGGCGGAGGCGAGAGAGAAGTATCCGGATTGGTATGAGCGGCGGATTGTGAAGAAGGAGCGACGGGGACGCTGGACGGTCAAGCGTGATCTTTACGACTGGTGGCTGCACAGGATCGGGGACGAGATCCGGGTGGGACATCGGTTCTATGGCATTATGACGCTGGCAATCTATGCTAAAAAGTGCGGGATTGATGAGGATGAGTTGCGCCGGGACGCTTTTGATCTGCTAAAGCCCTATGATGATATGAGTGTAGAGGATATAAACCGCTTCACAAAAGATGATGTGGTGTGCGCTCTGGAAATGTTCAATGAGGACTATGTGACATTTCCAAGGGACGATATAGGGAAACTCTCTGGCCTAACTATGCCCATAAATAAGCGGAATTGGCGTAAGCAGGCAGATCATTTAGAAATTGCCAGGGCAATTCGGGATATCGGTGTTCGACAGAAAGGAAAGAAGGATTGGCGGGAAGGAAACGGACGGCCTATTGGTAGCGGCACGGCCAAGGGCCGAGTATGCGAGTGGCGCCAGCAGCATCCGGAGGGCTGCAAGGCCGATTGTCACCGGGACACGGGACTTGACCCGAAGACAATTCGCAAGTGGTGGGATATGAAATAAGTAGTGCTTGCTTTAATTGGTTCGATATGGTACAATATGTAGTACAAGATATGGTGCATAATATGGAATGGAGGTGTGTACTATGATCGCAATTAACTTTTCGACTGCCCGTGGTCGCCTGAAGGATTTCTGTGATAGGGTGACGGATAGAGGAGAGACGGTGATTGTAACCAGGAAAGCAGAAAAAAACGTGGTGATCATCAGCGAGGAACGATTTAACGAGTTGGAGAAGGCAGAGCGGAATGCTGCCTATCTTGGAAAGCTGGAAAGAGGTCTGGAGCAGGTGCGCGCCGGCTTTGGGATTGTGAAAACGATGGAGGAGCTGGAGGCGATGGCGGGCGATGGCACATAATATTACCTTTTCGCCTGACGCCTGGGCAGATTACCTGTACTGGCAGTCAGAGGATAAGAAAACGCTGAAGCGGATCAATAAGCTGCTCCAGGAGCTGCAGCGTGATGGGGCAGTGCAGGGCATAGGAAAAGCGGAGTTGCTGCGGAAGATCAAAGGCATGAGTAAACGTATTGATGATACGAACCGACTTGTTTATACCGTTGAAAATGACAGTATCGTCGTTTTGTCCTGCCGGGGACACTATGAGGACTGATTGGAGGGAGAACTATGTCTCGAAAAGTCTTGCAGATCGGCTATGAGCCGGAGCGTGATCGTCTGACCTGGGACGGCTGGGATATTCACTGCGGCCAGGGTATGGAGGTGCTGCTTCCGGATCGGCTCGATGGCGGCACATGGCGGGCCGTCTCCTTTGAGTACAATGACGGGGGATGGTATATGCCAGGTCATCCTGGTGTGTCTCCAGCGGGCCTGTGGGCGCGTGAGAGAGCGGAGGGATGATATGAATTGCCGCTATACGGATGAGCAGCTGAAGGAGGATGTAGAGCGTACTATCGGGATCAGAGCGAAGGATATTGAGAAGATCCAGTTCTGTGGGCTGTGGCATATTCGCTTCCGGGCCTTTGGTAGTGACTTTTATTATTATCGGGCCAATTCTGATGACACAGTGCATTTGGTTGAGTCGCCTTGGAAATGGGAGTAATGATAGAAAAAGCCGGCCAAATCAGGCCGGCTTTTTCTCGCTTTCTGTATTTCTATATTGCTATGAAAAAATAAATATAGTAAAATAGAAAAATAGATTTATAGATAACTACGATTATATAAAAAGGAGTGGTAACCAATGATAGTAGCTGTGGCCAACCAAAAAGGCGGCGTCGGCAAGACGACCACAGCCCAGGCCCTTGCTGCAGGACTGGCCGGGAAAGGGTACAAGGTGCTGGGGATTGATCTCGATCCACAGGGAAACTTCTCATCGGCCTGCGGTGTAGAGAACTACAATGTTCCTACAGTCTATGAGGTGATGAAGCGGGGGGCTACGGTCCAGGAGGCCACGCAGCACGCAAAGGGTGGCTATGATGTTGTGCCGGCCAATATCATGCTGGCCGGAGCCGAGCAGGAGCTATCCCAGACGGGAAAAGAGCATCGGCTGAAGGAGGCCGTGGCTCCGGTCGCCGGCAACTATGATTTCATCGTGATCGATACACCGCCCTCCCTGGGCGTGCTGACGGTGAATGCATTTACCTGTGCCACAGATATTCTGATCCCCACCACGGCCGGGATCTTCGCCACAGCTGGGATCTCCCAGCTCAATGAGACAGTCACCAGCGTTCAGAAGTATTGTAATCCCGGCGTGAAGATCCGTGGCATCCTCTTTACCAAGTTTAATCCCAGGGCAAATATTAGCCGGCAGATCAAGGAGCTGGCGGAGCAGCTGAGCGAGTACATTTCGGCGCCGATCTACAAGACCTATATCCGCTCTGCGGTGGCCGTGGAGGAGGCCCAGGCGAACCGGGCCGATATATTTGACTATGCCGGGAAGTCTACTGTGGCCGACGATTACAGGACCTTTATAGAGGAATTTTTGAAAGGAGCAGATGCGTGATGGCAGGGAAAGCGAAGTTTGACCAGGAAGCAGCGTTTAAGAGTATTATCGGAGCTGGCCGGGAGCCAGAGACAGAAAGCTCGGAGCGGCAGACAGCGGCGAAAGGAAAGAATAAGGATCGTGTGCAGCGGTCGTATTTTTTGGATCGGGATATAGATAAGGCGTTGCGGCGAATGGCATTGGATAAGGAGAAAAACCTGACTGAGACGATCAATGAGCTTTTGCGTATTGGATTAGACGAGTATCTGAAATAAGTATAAATTGATTCTTCCGTATCTTGATGATATAGGACTTGCAAAAAAAATATACAATATTTACGTTAATTAATCGACAATCAAATGGAGGTATTTTTTATGAACCAAAACAATGTATCTCTCGGAAGAGTCACAAGGAAACGAATGCACGAGTACTACAAAAATTTCGTGAGTGATCCAGATATATTTATGGACATGAGTAAATACTTTGAGTACCAGTATAGTCCTGAACGAATTGACAGATATTGGGAAACGAGAAAAAAACCCAAAGATAGAAAAGACTTTTTTGTTCTGCTAGAATCCGAAGTAATAGGTGAATTGGCTCTAAAGCATATTGATTTTGAAAAAAAAGAATGCGAGCTATCAATTCATCTGCAAAATGATTCTGTCAAGAATAAGGGATATGGGTCCGCAGCAGAACGACTTGCCTTAGCTTATGCGTTTGAGAATCTCGGAATGGAAAGTGTTCTCGCCGATTCAGTCCTTAAGAATACTCGAAGCCAACATGTTTTGGAGAAGGTTGGGTTTGTTCTGATTGGTGTCGATGATACCTTTAAGTATTACCGTTGCGACAAGAATGCTTTCAAAAAATGCACATAACGAAACTTCATATTGTGTGGCGAGAGTTTCGTAGTCTGCAAGACTAAGAATATTACAATCGTGGTATCCCATGATCTCTAATAGATGTACAACGCTTTCATTGAGGGGGAGAGGTGAAGTATGGCGTAGTGAACACGCAGAAAGGAACAGAAATACAGGAATAAAGACGAAGATAAAGGAAAAGCGAATTTTCCAAGAACGCTTAGTTATAATAGACATCATAAAATCTCTACAAAAAACAAAGGATTATGCAAACTTTATTTATGATAATTATACAGTAAAAACAGTCCTTTGTAAAGAATATAAATAAAACTTACTTATAGAAATAACGGTTTACCCGTTTGCGCTGTGCGTGAACGGGTAAACCGTTATACGGTTAATTTTGATAATATGTTGACACTGCCAGTTACGTATGGTAAGATGTTCTTGGATAGGAAAGGCTGCGGTAGACGCTGGATCGAAG
>OKSX01001336.1_pt1 | contig 12636 bp, 6 predicted proteins | sample 1606391 | NCBI WGS metagenome assembly OKSX01 (sample SAMEA3879578, study PRJEB24766) | human gut metagenome | biome: human-associated habitat; feature: feces | place: USA | collected 1985/1987
CCGTATCCAGGAGATGCGTGGATGTATTATGCCGGGTATCTGGTAATGACAACAGATTATGCTACGGATATGGGCTATTCAACGGCTGCCGGAGACCCGACAAAATTGAGTAACATGACCTACGATGCCAATAACCGCTATTTTAAGTATAATTGGCAGTGTATGTATCAGGTGATCTCGAATGCCAATGTGCTTCTGCAGAATATTGATAACATCAGCATGGATGAAAGCAAGAAGAAGCAGGTAATTGCTCAGGCTAAGTTCTTGCGTGCGCTGGCTTATCGTGACTTGACGGATGGCTGGGGTCCTGTACCTTTGCTTACGGAATTGGTAGATCCTTCAGCTTCTAAAAACATGCCGTTGACTTCTGTTGAGGATATCAATAATTTTATGATTACCGATCTGAAGGAATGTATTGAAAATCTTCCGGAAACATGGACGGGTCAGGATTTGGCTCGCGCCACAAAGGGTGCTGCGGCTACGTTGTTAGGAAAGATTTATTTGAGAAGTCATGATTATACCAATGCCAAGACTTATATCGACATGGTATTGGACTTGCGTGACAAAGGTGTCTATGCATTGGAATCAGATTTCAAGAATGTATGGTCTGAAAACAATAAATTCAACAAAGAGTTTATTTTCTGTATCTTGCATGAAGCTGGTACGAACGGTGGTGAAATCACGAACCACTTCGGTCCGTCTGACCACCCGGATGTAACCAACCGTTGGCAGTATTACGGCGTATCTCTTCCGTTCTGGCGCAAGTATAATGATGCCGACCCGCGTAAACAGTTCTTCTATTACAACTATACGGGTGATGCCAATCGTGATGACAAGTCTCAATATGGCTTCTATTACATGATGCCGGAAAAGGGACAGACGGTTCCGCCTAACGATACGACGAAGTTGCTGGTCAATGTAGCGACCATGAAGTATTCGTATGATATGGTTTCGGATGCTTACTATGACGGACGTACGATTTCCATTTTCCGTTTGTCGGATGTGATCTTGTGTAAGGCTGAAATTGAAAACAACCTGAACGGACCGGCTGCCGCTCTGCCTTATCTGAATGAAATTCGTGCACGTGCCGGTGCTCCGGAATACGGTTCAAGCGCAGAATTCCCGGTACCGGGCAGCAAGGAGGAAATGAACCGGGCTATCCTGGATGAACGTGGTTATGAGTTGGTATTCGAATTCCAGCGTAAAGCTGACTTGGTTCGCTTTGGCATGTATGAAGAAATTGTCAACGAACATTTGAAGGAGCTGGATCTGGTAAGTCCGACAAATGTAACGGAAAAACTTCGTTACTTCCCGTATCCGTTGGACGATGCCCAGCTGAATTCCTATATGGAAGCCGAGAATCCTTCTCGTTTGCCGCAGTAATTAGTTGAAATATAAAGTTATTTGTGCCTCTGAAATAGGTAGGCACAAATAACTTTTCTTATTTAGAAAGATTGATATGAAGCGTTTGATTGTTATCATAGGAATTTTGGTCGTGGTAATTGCCGGATTCCTTTATTGGAGTGAAAAGAATGAGTTGTTGGAACTGACATTGACTTCTCCGCATAATACGGCGATGTATAATCAGGTGGAAGTGAAATTAGCGAAAGAAGCCCCCGTTTACATCGAATATTGGGAGAAAGCTACAGGCCGGAAATTCAGAACCTGTGTTTCTTCATCGAAGCTGGATCATAAGCTTGATCTGTTGCTGCTGAAGGCCGGTACGGAATATGAATATCAAATCGTCATAGACAATCTTTTTCATCAGAAGTCGAAAGTCTTGAGTTTTAAGACGAGGGAACAATCACCCTGGCTGGTAAACCATTGGTTGAAAGAAGAAAGACCGCATGATCCGGATGCTTTAGGAGATGACGGTTTTATTTTAGTTTGTTTTGGACGCTTGCCGGGCTATATGGCCTTGTTGGACAATAAAGGTGACATGCGCTGGTATTGGCAGGTCGATGATATTGGTGTCCGTGCTGCTTCTATTACGCCACGGGGAACTATATTGGCGATGTTGCGTCCGTTTGTGAAAGATTTTATAGACGACGAACCGATGACTCCGGAAGAGGTTCGTAACGAAGAGCAAAAGAAACCGATGCGCCGAGGTTCTATCGGTTTTGCCGGAGGAACAGGAATGGCCGAGATTTCACTGACGGGTGAAACCCTTTGGCGTCTGGATTTGAATAAGATTGAGAAAGAAAAAGAATACCAGGTTATTCATCACGATATCTGGATGGATGATGCCTGCCATTTATATACCATGTACCGGCCTAAGAAGGTGGCTGATGTGAACATCGGCGGAAAAATGCAGCGGGATACATTGGGCGGCGACGGCATCCTGGTTTTAGATACATTGGGAAACGTATTGAAGACATGGTCTGCCTGGGACGTGTGGGATATCGACAAAGATCCGTACATAACCAGATACATGTACGATCGTTTCCACATGAACGGTTTTTGCTTTGACAAAGACAGTAATTATTTGGTATCAGTTCCTATAGAAGACCAGATATGGAAAATAGACAGAAATACGGGAAAAATGCTATGGAAATTTGGTCGTGGCGGTGATTTCAAGATGGATTCAACCGCTTATTTCTCGTTCCAGCATACACCCTATATTAATCCGAACGGCGATCTGATGCTGTTTGATAACGGTCTGTATGAAATGCAGTCGGGTGCGTTGGCCTTTAAGCTAGATGAAAAGAACCGGACGGCAGAGACAACCTTAAAAGTAAAACTTCCGAAAGACAAATATACTTCACGGATGGGAAGTGCTTATTTGATGCCCAATGGAAACCTGTTGCAATGTAGTTCAAAGACAGGTTCTATCCTGATTACAGACCAATCGGGTAAGGTTTTGTGGGAAAGCAGAATGGCTTATGCACCGTATCGGGCTTTGTATGTTTCGGCTGATTTGTTTAAGAACTATTTTACAGAAATCAAATAAAGGCCTGAAGTTATGCCCGAAATGACGAAAAGTACAGAGACTGGCTCTACGGAGAAAGTTTCTCTATTATATATATTCTGGGTTTTCTTGAAGTTGGGAGCAACAGCGTTTGGCGGTTATATGTCGTTGGTGGCAATTGTCCAGAAGCAGTTGGTGGAAATAGACAAGAAACTGAAGGAAGAAGATCTCTTGGATGGTATTTCATTGACATCCGTCTTGCCCGGACCGGTAGCGGTCAATGTTATTGCTTATGTAGGATATAAATTGCGAGGTGTTGCTGGAGCGATGGCTTCTTTTGTGGCCATTATCATCCCATCTTTTTTACTGGTACTTTTTCTCTCCTGGTTCTATGTGAGCTATGGAAGTGTTCCGGCCGTGAAGAATTTCTTCTTAGGCATTACTCCGGCTGTGACAGCTCTCATACTGACTGTTGCCATTGGAATGGCCCGGAAAAATATGAAATCCAAGATCCATTGGGCTATCAATTTGATTTCGATGCTGCTATTGATCTTGATAGGAGGAATCCAGGTTACATTTGTCGTAATGATCGGTGGCGCATTGATTGGTTATTGTTGCTTTTTCAAGCGGGAGGAAAAAGAAATAGGCGAGAAAGATAAGCCCGGTTTAGCACAAATATCCAGGAAACAGTGGGGCATATCTGTTTGCGTTGTTTTGTTGCTCCTGGCTTTGCTGCTGTTTGCGGGACAACAGACGGAATCACCGATTCTTTGGCAGATCGCTTCAACCTTTTCTGGAATTAGTCTGACGCTTTTTGGTGGAGGATATGTAGTGATTCCGGCCTTGTATGAGTTGTTTGTCGATAATCTGGGCTGGCTGACTTCTCCGGAATTTGCCGATGGAATAGCCATTGGGCAGGTGACGCCGGGACCTATCTTTATAACGGCAACATTCATTGGTTATTTGGTTGCCGGTTTTTGGGGTGCTTTGATTGCTACAGTTTCTATTTTTACGCCACCGGCTGTTTTGACGGTGTTGTTATCCCGGTTTATAGAAGTGATTCGGGATTCGAAAGTAGTGAAAGCTATGTTGCAGGGAATCCGGGCTGCAGTCATAGGTATGATCTTCGCTTCTGCTATCACTATTGGAAATACAATGCCTTTGGAGGTCAGAACAATTGGTTTGTTTCTGATCAACTTTGGTATTTCTTATAAATACAATCTCAATCCGATATTTCTGATATTGGGATCAGGATTGATCGGATTAATATTATTTGCTATATGAAAGAAAAGATTCAAGGAATACAGATGATCGGAACCCAGCGTTCCGGTTCAAATTTGTTGCGGGTGATGTTGGATGCCGTAGATCAGATAACAGCTCCGCATCCGCCTCATATTCTCCAACGGTTTATCCCGTTGTTGGATAAATACGGAGATCTGAATCAGCCGGAACATTTTCACCGGTTGGCTTCAGATGTATGCGAACTGGTAAATTGTAATCCGGTTCCATGGGAAGGTGTACGTATAGAAACGGAAGAAATCATGGCTTTATGCCGCCAGTCAACCTTGTATGAATTATTCCGGGTGATTTATGAAACGGCAGCCCGACAGCATGGTGCTTCTTTCTGGTTATGCAAGAGCATGAAGAATATGTTTTATGCCAAGGGGATTGAATCGACAGGTATCAAACCTTATTATATTTATTTGTATCGGGACGGCCGTGATGTGGCCTTGTCATTCCAGAAAGCGATTGTTGGAGAGAAACATATCTATGCCTTGGCCCAGAACTGGAAGAAAGATCAGGAAGAAGCCTTGAAGCTCAAGGATTCCTGTGAACCGGAACGCTTTTATATGTTGAATTATGAATCACTGATAGCTGATCCGGAGACGGAAATGCGGAAATTGTGTGATTTCCTGCAAGTGTCCTATACAGATAAAATCATGGAATATTATACAAGTCGTGAGTCGAAGAATACGGCTGTTGCAGGAAAGATGTGGTCGAATGTGACAAAACCGATTCTTAAAAATAATTCAAAGAAGTTTATGAACGAACTTTCTTCGGAAGATATTCGTATCTTTGAATCTGTAGCAGGCGATGTCTTGGTGAAGTTGGAATATGAACTGGTGACTCCGGCTGATCAGTTGATTTCAGACTTTTCGGCAGATGAGATTGCCCGTTTCAAGGAGCTGAATACACAGCTGAAGCAAACTTTCCGGCAGAAAATGGATCCGGCAGACTTGGAAAAACGAAGAAAACAGGAAGAACTGTTGAACAGAATAAAACAATATACGTCTTATTAAAGACCTTTTAAATTTAAGAACATGAAGAAAATTTGGATTAGTTTAGCCGGTTTTCTGGCTATCGCGTCCCTTTCTGCACAAGAAAAGCCGCTTCCATCTTTGTATGGAACAGGTGTTTGGGATGCGGATTCGTTAGGGAATCATCGAGTGGTTGTGTCGGTAGATAAGGCAGGTGATGCTGTTTTGGCTACGATGAATTGGCGTCGCCGTGATCTGAATCCGGAAGAGAAGAATTTGATTGTTGTGGATGCTAAGACTGGTAAACGGGTAACCAATGTGGCCCGGTTTACTGTGAACCGGGAAAAAGGAGAGGTTGTTTTCCAACCACAGACGGTCCCGGGTAATTATTATATTTATTATCTGAAGAATGTATCGTCTGGCAGTAAATATTACCCGACGGTAACATACCCTGCGTTTGAGGAAACTGCTGATGCTGAGTGGTTGAAAGCAAATAAACTGAATGGAAAACGGGCTCCGAAATTACCTCTGGCTGAGATAGAGCAGTATCAGGCTATTGATGATTTCAATTCGTTCTATCCGATGGAAATCATTGCTACACAAGATGAGAAAGAGGCGTTGCTGAAGGCTCGGCCCAGTGAAAAGTATATATTATTTACGGAAGACCGTCGTTTCCCGATCCGTATGACGACTGATATCCCTTATAAATGGATTGAAGAAGACCGTCATGATGTCTTTACAGGTACGGCTGATAAAGGGGAATATTATACTTTCCAGTTGGGTGTCTGGGCAGCTCGCGGTGACGTGAATCACCTGAAGGTGGATTATTCGGCTTTGGTAAATAAGAAAACGGGTGAATCTATTCCGGCTTCTGCATTTACTTGCTTCAATACGGGAGGTGTTGATGTGACCGGAACAGTCTTTGAGAAGGATTGTTCGGTTCCTAAAGGTAAGGTACAGGCTTTGTGGATCGGTGCAATGGTTCCGGAACAGCTGGCTGCCGGTACGTATGAAGGTACGGTAACGGTTTCGGCGGAAGGTGTGGAAACGAAGACGGTTAATCTGACCTTGAATGTAACAGAGAATGTGATTGCCAACCATGGAGATAATGAACCGTGGCGTCATTCTCGCCTGCGCTGGTTGAACTCTCAAATAGGTTTTGATGATGAAGTGATCGCTCCTTATATTCCTTTGGAAATAAAAGATCAGACTATTTCATTGCTGGGTCGCTCAGTGACATTGGAAAAGACAGGTCTGCCTTCGCAGATTACTTCTTACTTCAAAGAAACAGTAACCGAGATTGGTACGTCTGGACGTGACATATTGGCGAAGCCGATGAACCTGACTGCCGATGGCGGTACTTGGGAGAATCTGGATTTCGCGGTGACAAAGCGGAAACCGGGTGCTATCGGCTGGCATGCTACCAATCAGAACAGCCACTTCCTGATGAACTTGGATGCACAGATCGAGTCTGATGGTAACATGGAATATAAGATCGTCTTGATTGCCCGCGAAGATGGCGAGATCAACGACATCGCTTTGCAGACGGAACTGGCTCCGGGTATTGCCCGTTATATGATGGGATTGGGTGAGAAAGGCGGTTACTGTCCGAAGAACTTCGATTGGAAATGGAGTGTGGAAAAGAATCAGGATGCTGTCTGGACGGGTGATGTGAATGCCGGTCTTCAGCTTCGTTTCTATGATGATAAATACGAACGTCCGTTGAATACCAACTTCTATCATCAGAAGCCGTTGCATATGCCGGTTTCATGGTGCAACGACGGTAATGGCGGTATCAAGCTGACTACAACTGGCGAAAATATGTTGGTCAATGCTTATTCCGGTAAGCGTGCCGTGAAGAAAGGCGATCGTTTGTATTATTATTTCAACGTTTTGGTAACTCCGTTCCGTACCATCAATACAGATAAGCAGTGGCATGACCGTTATTATCATGGATATGATTTCATTGATAAGACGCACGACTTTGGTGCGACGGTTGTCAATATCCACCATGCAACAGGCATTAATCCGTTTATCAATTATCCGTTCTTGCGTACGAAGGAAATGAAAGCCTATATCGACGGGGCACATGCACTGGATATGAAGGTGAAGATTTATAATACAGTGCGTGAATTGACGAATAGCTGTGTAGAAATATTCGCTTTGCGCAGTTTGAATGGTGAAATCTTCTCAAAAGGAAAAGGTGGTGGTTATTCATGGCTTCAGGAACATTATGATCAGGATTATATTGCTGCCTGGTTTGCTTATACGGTAAAAGATGCGGCAATTGTGAATACGGGTGTTTCTCGTTGGCATAATTATTATATGGAAGGCTTGGACTGGCTGGTTAAGAATGTCGGTATCGATGGTTTGTATATTGATGATTTGGCATTCGACCGGATGTCGATGAAGCGTGTACGCAAGATCTTGAACCGAACTAATCCGGGTGCGATGATCGATTTGCATTCAGCCAATCAGTTTAACGAGAAAGATGGTTTTGCCAACAGTGCGAACCTGTATCTGGAACATTTCCCGTATCTGGATCGTCTGTGGTTCGGTGAATATTTCGACTATGATATGCCGCCGGAGTTCTGGATCGTTGAAGTCTCAGGTATTCCGTATGGTCTGATGGGCGAAATGCTTTGGGAAGGCGGTAACAAATGGCGTGGTATGATCTATGGTATGACAGGTCGTAACCCGGGTTATGGCGTAGATAACCGTCCGTTGTGGAATTTCTGGGATGAAGTAGGCTTGAAAGGTAGTGAGATGATCGGATACTGGGTTTCTGATAATCCGGTAAAGACGGGTAAAGAGCGGACATTGGCTACTGTCTATCGTAAGATGGGACAGAAGGCTGTGATCTCGTTGGCTACTTGGGAGGATCAGGATGCTGAAGTATCTTTGCAAATCGACTGGGCTAAGTTGGGTCTGGATCCGGCCAAGGTTACTTTACATGCTCCGGCAATCGAGAACTTCCAGCCTGAAAAGACCTGGAAACCGGGCGAAACAATCACTGTTCCGAAGGGCAAAGGTTGGTTGATCGTTGTAGAATAAATAGATGTATCGTCAGAGTGGTACTTAGATGTTCATCCGATTGCCACTCTGACGCTCATCAGTGAGTGACGCTGATACTCGTCAGGGTGTCTCTCTGATGATAAACTCTTCCGATTGACAGAGCGTCGGAAGTGAATCAAAGAAAGCTGATAGCTGTGTGTAGTTAATTATTAAGAATACCTAAGAAAGACAAGCTTATGAAGAAAAGAGTGCTGGTTCTGGCGGTATGTGCCTTTTGGACATGGCCGTCTGTTTTTGCTCAGCAGGCAGTGGTAAAAGAGCAGCCTAAAACCATGAAAAGCTATCCGTTCTCCGATCCGAGTCCGGTGGCTTCTCCTTCCAATTTGTATTATCCTTATTTCCGTTTTGATGGTTTTGCGGCTGAAGGAGTGAATAAAGAATGGAAAACAGTCGAGCTGGAAAACGATTATATCCAGGTAACCTTGTTCCCGGAAGTTGGCGGAAAAGTATGGGGCGCGATTGATAAGACAACCGGAAAGGCGTTTGTCTATAACAATGGCGTTGCCAAGTTCCGTGATATCGCCATGCGAGGTCCTTGGACATCGGGTGGTATCGAATTTAACTTCGGTATCATTGGTCACGCGCCTACTTCCAGTACACCGATTGATTATCTGGTAAAGAAAAAGGATGACGGTAGTGTGAGCTGTTATGTCTTTTCGTATGAATGGCTTACCCGTACAGCCTGGACGGTGGAAGTGAATCTGCCGAAAGACAAGGCTTACTTCACGACGCATACGACGTGGTACAATCAATCTTCGATCGATCAGCCGTATTATCATTGGATGAATGCGGGTTATCGGGTAGGAAAGAACGCGGAGTTCTGTTATCCGGGTGATCACTATATCGGCCACGGTGGAGAGTTGTTTACTTTCCCGATGGACGAAGAAGGCCGGAACATTGGCTGGTATGAGAAGAATAACTTCGGAAACTCGAAGTCTTATCATGTATTGGGATATTATAATGATTATTATGGTATCTATTGGCATGGCGAAGATTATGGTTCGATCCATCATGCAGAGTTTGACGAGAAGCTGGGTATGAAGATTTTCTTGTGGGGACAGGCACGCGAAGGTGGCATCTGGGAAGATCTGTTGACGGATACAGACGGTCAGTATATCGAATTGCAATCCGGACGTGTATTCAATCAGCCGGCATCCAACAGTGCTTATACACCGTATAAACATTATGCTTTTGCTCCGCAGATGACGGACGAATGGACGGAATACTGGTATCCGGTAAAAGGTATTCAGGGCGTTTCGAAAGCAAGCCGTATTGGTGCTTTGCATGTCACGCGTGAAGCAGGCAGCCTGAAGCTGGCATTCTCTCCGCTGGAAGTATTATCAACCGATGTGAAAATCTATCAGGATGAAAAACTGGTAGAAACGCTTCCGTTGAATACGAAGGTGCTGGAGCCGGTTACTTTGTCTGCTGCCAAATCAATTCCGGAAGGACATCTGAAGGTTGTCATCGGAGACGATCTGCTGGTTTATTCAGAAAATGCTAAGGATTATGATTTGGAACGTCCGATGACGTTGCCGGAAGATTTTGATTGGAATTCGGCTTATGGTCTATATACGCAGGGCGAACAGTGGCTGAACCAGAAAGTTTGGGATAAGGCTGAACAGTATCTGAAACAGGCGGTGGATAAAGATCCGTATTTTGCTCCGGCATTGGTACGTCTTTCATCTTTGTATTATCGCGAAGGCCGGTATGCAGAGGCCTTGCCGTTATTGAATACGGCCTTGAGCTTGAATACCTATGATGGTGAAGCCAATTATTTGTATGGTTTGGTGAATCGGGTGATGGGCAAGACGGCCGAAGCCAAGGCGGCTTTCTCTATTGCTTCGTTTGCGGCCTCGGTTCGTACGGCTGCTTATGAACAGCTGGGCGAGATGTATGCCTGTGAGAAGAATTGGGCAAAGGCCGAGCATTATGCCCAGAAGAGTCTGGAATTTAATGAGATGAATTTGGATGCCCGTCAGTTGTTGATGTTGGTGTATCGTCAGACGGGTAAGACGGAACAGGCGAAGGAACAGATTCAATATGTGTTGGATCGTCTGCCGTTGTATCATGCAGCCCGCTTTGAAGAGGCTTGGTTGGCTGGCAAGCATACGGCTGATCAGCTGAAAGACTTTTCTTCGTTGATTCGGAATGAGCTTCCGTTTGAGACGTATCTCGAACTGGCTGGCTGGTATGAAAGAGTGGGTTGCCCGGATGAAGCCTTGGCATTGCTGGCATGTGCCGGAAAATATCCGATTGCTTTGTATCAGTCAGCTTATCTGTTGAGCCAGCAGGGTAAAGAGACAGAATCGAAGGCTGCTTTTGAACAGGCGAATGCGCAGTCGCCCGACTTCGTTTTCCCTTTCCGTCCTGAAACGATGAAGTATCTGGATTGGGCACAGACTCAATTTCCGAACTGGAAGATTGATTATTATAAAGGTTTGATATATTGGACCAATCAGCAGAAGGATAAAGCCCTCGAGGAGATGAATCGTTGTACACCGACAGACTATGCAGAGTTGTATTTGTCGCGTGCCCAGTTGAAATCAGGTCAGGCTCGGTTGGACGATCTGTTGAAGGCAGAACAAGTAGAAACTTCTTGGCGGGTAGGTTTTGCTCTATTGAACTATTATACGTCCGTCAGCGATTGGCAGAAAGTGACAGAAGTCGGGAAGAAATACACCAAACTGTATCCGAAGAATTATTACATAGGCTTGAAATATGCCAACGGTCTGTGTGAAACCGGACAGTATGCAGCGTGCGTTTCCTTGTTGAAGAAGATGGAAGTACTGCCGAATGAAGGTTCGTATGCCGGTCGTGCCGTATATCGGGCTGCCAATTTATATCAGGCAATGGATTTAATTGGTAAACGGAAATACGCATCGGCATTGAAATCAATCGAAGCTTCTAAGGAATGGCCGGAAAACTTGGGTGTCGGAAAACCGTACGACGACCAGATAGATAGTCGTCTGGAAGATTATCTGGAAGCAAAGGTTTACGATGGGCAAGGCCAGAAGGAGAAAGCCAAAGCTTGCTTTAATCGGGTTGCTGCAGTGAAAACTTCTCCAAAGTATTTCGAATCAGCCCGTCTGCTGACAGCTTTAGCGCTGCGGGAAGTCGGAAAACAAACAGAGGCCGATGCGATGGTTACTTCTTGGGCAAAAGATTTCCCGGATAGCAAACCGGCTCAATGGTGTGCGGCTATATATAAAGGTGATACAACAAAAGCTTCTGAATTATTGAAGAGTCGCTATAGCCAGCAAGACACAACTCCATGGGAAGCGACCTATCGAGATACGAATTTTGATCTGATCGTACGCTTATTTAAATAAGACATAATCTCTATTTAATCCGTTTCAACCACCGCATGCAAGGCCTTTCTTCACACCCTTCACAGGAAGTGGTTGAATATTAGGAGAATGAATAGGTGTGTGAAGGGTATAAAGAAAAATCGCCTATGGTAATAGTAGGTATATAATAGAAGAATACAATCAAGATAAACGGAAATCGAAAGTAAATCTAGTGAGGATCGAAATCGATTCCCGTTTATTTGTTTTAAAAAGGTAGGCATAAAAAGAGAAAAAGCCGGCGTCTTTTGCTGAAAAGCCGGCGCGAAATGATAAAAACACGCCGGCTTTTTGAAAATTGATAATTGAGGATTGAAAATTGATAATTTGGGAAGGAGAAATAAAAAAGGAAGGGTGGAAAATAGAAGAAAGAAAGGACCGGCCTAACGGAGAAGGCGTAAAGCAAATTTCGAGTGAAGCGTAAAGAAATCCCGGCTGTCTGAGCGCGAAGCGCGAGTTACCGGGATTTTAGCGGAGCGAAGAGAATTTGTAGCCTTCGTAGTGTAGCCTTGAGTTTTTGGTTCTTTTGGGTCAAGCCAAAAGAACGGAGAAAAGTGCATTTGTAAATCGCTGACAATCAGGTAAAGTAAAAAATAGTTGTAAAAAAGTCGGAGAAACATTTGGAGAATATGTTTTACAGCAGTACTTTTGCACCCGCAATCGAGAGAGATGCGGTGGTGACATGATGAAAGAGGGGTTAAGGAATCCGGAAATAGATATACCGAGGGATGAGGTTGGAAGATCCAAGCGAATGTCCTGAAGTCGTTCCGAAAGAAACTTCCAAAAAAAATCGAAAAAAACTTTCGAAAAAATTTGGAAGATAAAAATAAAAATCCTTACCTTTGCACCACGTTTCGAAAGAAACGATTGAGAAGAGTTCTTTGAGAAATTTACATATACAACAGTAGTACAAGTATTTAGAATGAATACCGTCAAAAAATACTTGAACCTGAAGAAAAGACGGAATCTTGAGCAAAGACATAAAACAATTTGAACAACGAAGAGTTTGATCCTGGCTCAGGATGAACGCTAGCGACAGGCTTAACAC
>OKSX01001340.1_pt1 | contig 12627 bp, 10 predicted proteins | sample 1606391 | NCBI WGS metagenome assembly OKSX01 (sample SAMEA3879578, study PRJEB24766) | human gut metagenome | biome: human-associated habitat; feature: feces | place: USA | collected 1985/1987
TTCATAAATTGCATTTTTTCAGCAGTGGCTTTACTGGCAATAATACGCAGATTCACGCCTTCTTTCTTCGCCTCATCGTTCCAAAATGGACTATCGCCAATGTGATCCACATGGTAATGAGAATAAACCAGCGCTGTTACGGGTAATGGAGTCACATCACGAATTGCCTGTAATAAATATTTACCGCGACCCTCCGGAGCATCAAACAGCAAAACCCCTTTGTCTCCGACATAAAACGTAGTGGAATAAAAATAGCGTTGAACATAATAAGTTCTCTCGCCAATTTTTTGTAAAATATAAGGCTGAGACATATTTCTTTCAAAAAGGTTATTGAGTTTATCGCTTGGCGATATTATTTTTTCCGCTGAAGGTTCAACATAACTTGCATTAACTGTAGACGAATTTGCAGTCGAAATTTCCGTTTGAGCAAAAACACTACCAGATATAAGAGAAGAGGCTAGAATTGTATATATTTTAATGCCTTGCATACGTAGTCCTTTATTAATGTGTTGTTGATTTATAGCATCTCTGAACAGACTGTTATTTTAGATATTACTACGTTACGAGATTCATTTTTCTTCGAATATTATGTTTATCTCATTCAAAAAATATGTTCATCATTTGATGGTTTAAATAATATCTGCAAGGCATAATACTCTACATCTTTAAAACCTGCCTCAAAAAATCATTCATTAGTAAAAAGGATATTTATATGCAAAACATAGCTGTGGTTTATTATTCAGGATATGGTCACACTAAACTGGTTGCTGAAAAAGTGGCACAAGGCGCCCATGCAGATTTAATTTCGATTGATAACGAAGGAAATATCACTGAGCAGGAGTGGGAAAAACTGGACGCAGCCGATGCCATTATCTTCGGTGCTCCCACCTATATGGGCGGTGCGCCATGGCAATTCAAGAAATTTGCTGATGCCAGTTCCAAAGCGTGGTTTACACGTAAATGGCAGGATAAAGTCTTCGGGGGTTTCACCAACAGCGCCAGCCTGAATGGCGATAAACAAGTTACGCTGATCTATCTGCAAACGCTGGCTTCACAGCATGGCGGTCTGTGGGTGAGTTTAGGTCAGGCTCCTGCCAATGTGCTTGCGTCAACCAGGGAAGATGTAAACAATCTGGGCGGTTCAGTCGGTTTGCTGGTGCAATCTCCAGCCGATGCGGGTGCAGACCAAATCCCTACGGGCGATCTGGATACAGCCGTGAAATATGGTGAACGCGTGGCGACAATTACTGCGCGCTTAAAATGATGATTGCCGAATGTGACGCTGACGCGTCTATCCGGTCTTCTACATCTAAAAAGTGCCGTCCCCTGGTCAGTCAGATAAAGTTTTAACGCTGTACCCGATAACAGTTCAACATGTACCATGTACCAAAAGAAAAAAGGCCAGCCTCGCTTGAGACTGGCCTTTCTGACAGATGCTTACTTACTCGCGGAACAGCGCTTCGATATTCAGCCCCTGCGTTTGCAGGATTTCGCGCAAACGGCGCAGGCCTTCAACCTGAATCTGGCGAACACGTTCACGGGTGAGGCCAATTTCACGACCTACATCTTCCAGTGTTGCCGCTTCGTACCCCAGCAAACCGAATCGACGTGCCAGCACTTCACGCTGTTTGGCGTTCAGCTCGAACAGCCATTTGACGATGCTCTGCTTCATATCGTCATCTTGCGTGGTATCTTCCGGACCATTCTCTTTTTCATCGGCCAGGATGTCCAGCAACGCTTTTTCGGAATCACCACCCAGCGGGGTGTCTACCGAGGTAATGCGCTCGTTAAGACGAAGCATACGGCTGACGTCATCAACTGGCTTATCCAGTTGCTCTGCGATCTCTTCCGCACTTGGTTCGTGGTCCAGCTTATGGGACAACTCACGTGCGGTTCGCAGGTAAACGTTCAGCTCCTTTACGATGTGAATCGGCAAACGAATAGTACGGGTTTGGTTCATAATCGCCCGTTCGATCGTCTGGCGAATCCACCAGGTTGCGTATGTTGAGAAGCGGAAACCACGTTCCGGATCAAACTTCTCTACCGCGCGGATCAGCCCCAGGTTGCCCTCCTGGATCAGATCCAGAAATGCCAGATTGTGGCCCACATGCTTCTTGGCAATGGACACCACCAGACGCAGGTTCGCCTCGCTCAGGCTGCGGCGGGCGTTCAGGCCGTCGCGGCGGGTCTTGAGCAGTTCTGCGCGCTTTTCGTCGGTCAGGGGGCCGTTCTCCACGGCCTCCATGGCTTCCTCTTCTGCGGCCTTTTCCTCGGCATCCTCGGTGGGCTTCTCGTTGCCTTCCTCGTCCAGATCCTCGGTATAGCTGCGGCTGTTCTCGTCCTCTTCAAAGGAGAAGCGGGCGCTGTTCTTCTTGATGTACTCCGGCCCGCCGTACTTCTGACGGTCGGCCTGCAGGATATGCGCTGCCTCGGCACCGGCATGGATGCGGCGGCTCAGCTCCACCTCCTGCTCGGCGCTCAGCAGCGGGATCTGACCGATCTGCTTGAGGTAGTTCTTCACGGGGTCGTCCAGCAGCTCGTCCATGGCAGCCTTCAGGTCTGCAGGGTTCTCCTCGCTCTGCTCGTCCTCGTCCTCTGTGATGCCCAGATCATCGTTGTTGTTCTCGGCGCTCTCCACCTCTGCCATGATGCTGTCCACATCCAGCATCGGCTCTGTGTCCTCTTCCAGCACCTTGATCCCGCGTTCTTCCAGAAGGGTATAGAGCGTTTCCTCATCCATTCTGCACTGCGCAGCCAGCGCCTTGGCCTCCTTGGCCGAAATGGTGCCTTCGCCTTTCGTCAACAGTTCCTTTAAAGTCATGCCCATTTTGCTCTCTCCTTCTTGCTCCGGGGAAAATCCTGTAATAACGTGTTCCTGCGCATCAGATCACAAGTCCTCCGTTCACACCGAACACCTGTCCGGTGATGTAGCCGGCATCCTCGCCCGCCAGAAACACCAGCAGCCTTGCCACCTCATCTGCGCTGCCAAGACGGCCCACCGGGGTCTCCTCGGCCAGCGCCGCCTTATCCTCGGCGGTGAACGCTGCCATCATATCGGTATCGATGACCCCGGGCGCAACACAGTTCACTGTGATGCCGCTGGGGCCTTCTTCTTTGGCCAAAGCCTTGGTCAGGCCGATCAGGCCCGCCTTTGCTGCGGAGTAGTGCACTTCGCAGCTGCCGCCGGTCTGGCCCCACATGCTGCTCACCGTCAGAATGCGTCCGGCCTTGCGGCGGATCATGCCCGGCAGCGCCAGCTGACACAGGTGGAATGCACCGGTCAGGTTCACATCCAGCATGTGCTGCCACTCCTCCGGGGTGATGTCGGTGAACAGCTTCTGCTGGGCAATGCCCGCATTGCTCACCAGTACATCCACATGGCCCAGCGCCTGCTCTGCGGTGCGGAATGCAAGCTCGCAGCTGGCGCGGGACGCCACATCGCACTGCACGGCGGTAATGCCGGGCAGCTGCTTTTCCAGTGCCGCAGCGGCTTCGGCGTTGCTGTGGTACAGCACCGCCACGCGGAAACCGGCCTCATAAAACGCCCGGGCCGCAGCCGCACCGATGCCCCGGTCACCGCCGGAGATCAAAACGCCCCGGCCATTGCCCGCAGACGGACGCGCCGCAGCTGCCTCTTCGGCTGCCGGTTTTTCCGGCTCCTGCGGCGGTTCTGGCGTCTCCGGCTCCGGGACCGGCTGCGGCGCAGGTTTTTCCAGCACCATCACCCGGGTGGGTTCGTCCACTGCAGCTGCTGCCGGTGCCGCCTTCGGCGCTGCGGGCGGTTCCTGCGCAGCCTGTTCCGGCTGCGGCTCCTCGCCCGACAGATTGAACGTCAGTTCAAATTCATCTTCGTACAAGAGTATGGTCCTCCTGTCGTGTTCTCTGCACAGCAGCTGTGCGCCGTGCAGGAGATGTTCTGCCGCCCATCGCCCCCGGTCAACGTCCATTTCTTTTCCGGTCAAAGTCCGGCGCTTGGCGTGACAGGCAGGTGCGCAAGATGGGTTTCGACAAAACACCATTAAATAATATAGCACAATTTGCCGAAAAAAGAAAGTGGAAGCCGCCTGCTTTTTCACGCAGCTTCCACTTTTTTACGGTTTTTTCATATTCTGCCCCGGCTGTACCGGCGGTTTCCACTTCGGCTTTGCCGCAAGCCGTGCCCGCAGGTCTTTGAAAAACGCCTGCAAAAGCGCCTGTGCCTCCTCGGCGCGCAGACCGCTTTCCACCACCGGATGGTGGTTGAAGGGCATGGCGAACAGGTCGGTCACGCTGCCGCAGCAGCCCGCCTTGGCGTCTGCCGCACCGTATACCACCCGCCGCACCCGGCTGTTGAGGATCGCTCCGGCGCACATGGGGCATGGCTCCAGCGTAACGAACAGCTCACACTCCCACAGCCGCCAGCCGCCCAGCTTTTTGCACGCCGCATCGATGGCCAGCAGCTCTGCATGGTGCAGCGCGTTTTTTTCGGTCTCGCGGGTGTTGTGGGCCGCAGCGACCACCTCGCCCCTGCGGGCCACTACCGCCCCCACCGGCACCTCGCCCAGCGCCGCCGCCTTGCGGGCTTCCTCCAGCGCAAGGCCCATCAATTCAAAATCGGTCATAGGCTCCTCTTTATCCTGCTGCAAAAACCAGCAGATTATTCAATGTATGCAAAAGCATCCCCGGCCATACGCTTCCGGTGCGGCTGCGGATGGTGCCCAGCACAAGGCCGCACACCAGCGCATAGGCCATGCCTGCCGGGCCCCTATGCTGCACAGCAAACAGCACCGCCTGCAAAGCCACAGCCTGCCTCTCGCCCAGCGGCCGGGCCAGCTGCTGGATGATGCCGCGGAACACCAGTTCTTCCACGATGGGCGCAGCGGCACAGCGGTGCACAAAGGCCCACATCCGGGCGGCTTCCTCCGGCACCTGCGGCAGAACTGCCCCCAGAGCCTTGCCCGCCAGCAGGTAAGCCAGCGCACAGCCGAATGCGGCCAGCAGGGCCCTTGTTTTTTCATTCCGTTCCATGGCCCTGCCCTCCCTGCCGCATCAATCAGCGTCTATCTTATCACATCCATTGGCCGCTGCGCAAGTATTTTGCGCTGTGACGAAGCAATTTTGGCCGGAGTGTACTGGAAAACGATTGACTTTTCCCTGCCGGTTCTGCTATAATATTTTCCGACCTTTTATCAAAAATCGTTGACTAACATGATTTAAGCTCTCACTCACCGGAGATCCGGAGGTATTTTTTATGATCCGCATTCTTACCGATTCTGCGTCCGACATCCTGCCTGCCGAGGCAGAGCAGCTGGGCGTGACCGTGATTCCTTTAAACGTGACTCTGGAGGACGGCGTCGTCCTGCGGGACGGCATCGACATGACCCCCAGCGCCTACTATGACCATCTGGCTTCCTGCCGCAAGCTGCCCACCACCAGCCAGCCCAGCCCGGAACTGTTCGAGAAGTTCTATCTGGAAGCCGCTGCTGCCGGGGACGAAGTGCTGGGCATCTTCCTGTCCCACGAGCTGTCCGGCACATGGCAGTGCGCAAAGCTGGCTGCAGACCTTGCCAATGTGGACAACGTGCTGTTTGTGGACAGTACCAACGTGTGTCTGGGCGAAGCGCTGCTGGTGCGCCTGGCCGTACAGCTGCGGGACGCAGGCAAGACGCTGGTGCAGATCGCCACCGATCTGGAGCATGCCAAGGAGCATCTGCATCTGGTTGCTGCCATCGACGATCTGAAGTATCTGCGCAAGGGCGGCCGTCTGCCTGCCGCCGTGGCCGTCGCGGGCGGGATGCTGGGCATCAAGCCCCTCATCACCATCAAGGAGGGCAAGGTAGCCATGGCCGGCAAGGCCCGCGGCCTGCCCGGTGCCTATGTGGCCCTGTTCAAGAAGATCGACGAACTGGGCGGCATCAGTCCGGATTTTGCCACGGTTGCAGGCTACTCTGCCAGCCTGCGCGAAGTGCAGCCCATCCAGAACTACTTCCGGGATACTCTGGATCTGCCCGAACCGCTGGTGCGGCAGATCGGCTGCGTCATTGGCACCCACGCAGGCCCGGGCGCGTTCGGTCTGGCATTCTTCGACAAAGGGCTGGTGCTGGAATAAGCGACCACCGAAAAAAGATCATCCGACCAAAGTCGGGCAGCCCTGTGGGCTGCCCGGCTTGTTTTTTGCAACGGGAAACGGGCGCAAACTCCCTCAGTCAAAACCTGACGGTTTTGCCAGCTCCCTCGGGGAGGGAGCCTCTGGCGCGCCCGGCGCTCACAGCACTGCGTCCGAGATGAGCTTGCCCAGCAGCAGCACCAGCACCACCAGCATCATGGGGCGGATGAAGCGTGCACCTTTTTTCAGGGCGAAATGGGAGCCCAGCAGATTGCCCAGAATGTTGCTGACGGCACAGGGGATGCCGATGTGGAACACCACCAGACCGTTCATCAGATAGGTGAACAGGCTGGCGTAGTTGCTGGCAAGATTCAGCACCTTGCCGTTGCCGTTGGCGGTGCGCAGGTCAAAGCCCATCAGGGTGGTAAAGGCAATGATGGCAAAGGTGCCGGTGCCCGGGCCCACGATGCCGTCGTACAGGCCGATGCCCAAGCCGATGCCCAGCGCCAGCAGGATCTTCTTCAGGTTCAGGGTGCCGTCGTCCCGGTTCTGGTCCGGCAGGTCGCGCTGCCACAAAATGACCACCGCTGCCACCGGCAGGATGAGGAACATCATGGTACGCAGCAGTTCATCACTGAGCAGCAGCACGATGTGCGCCCCCAGCGCACTGCCCGCAAAGCTGCCAATGGCTGCAAGGATGCCCACCTTCAGGTTCATGGCACCGTTTTTGAAAAAGTTGGCTGTGGCAAAGGTGGTACCGCAGGCGGCGCTGAATTTATTGGTAGCATAGGTGTAGTGGGGCGGCAGCCCGGCAAACAGATAGGCCGGCAGGCTGATAAGGCCGCCGCCTCCGGCTGCCGAATCCACAAAGCCTGCAAAGCCCGTCATCAGAACGAGAAACGCCATCATCCATGGCGAGAGTGTGATACTCATTGTTATAATTCTCTCTATTTTTCCAGTTTTTTGTTTTTTGCACGTGCATTTCAGGACAGGAACAGCCGTCCCTCACAGGCCAGCACCTGATCCAGGATCATGCGGGACACCCTTGCACCGTACACCATGGCGGGATGTTCATTGTACTCGATGATATCATGAAAGTCCTTGTTCATCAGCACGATGACATACTCGCCGTAGGGGGTATGGACGACGCCGCCATCGTTGCGGCAGGCGTTCATGCTGCCGCTCTTGCTGGCCACCCAGATGAGCTCCGACGCACCGGTCTCCTCGCAGTCCAGATAATACTGGGGAAAATCGTGGGTCAGCATGGTATTGTAGTGCTGCTGGCGCAGGATGGCAAGCATCTCGGCACTGGCTTCCCGGCTGACCAGCTCTCCTTTTGCAATGCGGGCGAACAGCGCCGCATAGTCCCGGGGCGTGGTGGTGCCAAGCTGGCGGTAGCGGTCAAAGTGCAGCGGATTGTGCAGCACCGTGTGCGCAAAGCCCAGCTCCCGGATGCAGGCATTGATGGTGTCCAGCCCCAGATAGTCGATGAGCATGTTGGTAGCAATGTTGTCCGAACAAATGATCATCATGGTAGCGGTATCTTTTACTCTGAGGCGTGCGCCCACACCCAGCGCCCGCAGCATGCCGCTGCCGTCCACAAACTGGCTCTGCTCGTAGGCAAGCTCGTCCGTAAGGCTGGCCCTGCCCCGCTGCACCTGCAAATACAGCGCCGCCAGAAGGAACGCCTTGATGGTGGATGCGGTCTCAAATTCCTCGTCCGCGCCCACCTCCACGGTATGGCCCTGCAGGTCGTCCACGAACACGCTCATTCTGCCCTGATAGCAGTACAGCTCCGCAGCAATGCGCTTTTCCAGCGTCATATTTTTATCCATATCGGCATATTCTCCGTTGATATTACAGATTTTCCTCAAAAAAGCGCATGGCGTTGCGGAAATAGACCCCCTCCACCTCGTCCTCGGTGAAGCCCTCTTTGCGCAGGGCATCCGCCAGCAGCGGCAGGAAGGCAGCATTTTCCAGCTGGTGGGGGCCATCGATGCCATCAAAATCGCTGCCAAGGGCGATCATCTGAGCACCGCCCACCTGTTTGTAGTGGGCCGCATGCTTCGCAATGAGCGCCGCCGTGCTGCGGCAGCGTTCCGGATGGGCGGGGTCGGCGTCCAGAAAGGGCGCATAGTAGTTCAGGCCCGCAATGCCGCCGCGCTCTGCCATCGCACGGATCATCTCATCGGTCAGGTTGCGGGTGTGGGGTGCCAGTGCACGGCAGTTGGAGTGGCTGGCCGCAAAAGGCCGGGTGCTGTGCTCCACGATATCCCAGAAGCCCTTGTCCGAAAGATGGCTCACGTCCACGATCATGTGCAGTCGCTCCATCTCGGCCAGAAATGCAAAGCCTGTTCCGGTCAGACCCTTTTCGGTCTGGGGCACCAGCACGCCGCCGGGGTTCCGCTGCGGGCTTGCCAGCTCGTTTTCGTGGTTCCATGTCAGGGTCATCATGCGAACGCCCAGCTCATACATCCGGCGCAGCACCCCCACGCTGCCCTTGCAGCAGGCGCCTTCCTCGATGGTGAGCATCCCGCTGATCTTTCCCGCCGCAGCATTCCGGCGGATGTCTGCCGCCGTGTACACCGGGGCGATGGCGTCCGGGTATGCCGCCATGATCCGCTTGAACCAGTCGATCTCTTCCAGCGCTGTCACCAGCGGGTCCGCCCCCGGGGCGGGGTCGTCCAGATTGACGAAGGCTGCAAAGCACTGCAGCAGATAGTCGCCTTTCTGTAATTTTTCAAGGTCGATATGCAGATCGTTCTGCGCAAAACTCTTGGGCTGTCCCGCCTTTTCGGCGCGGCGCAGCTCGCTGAGGGTGTCACAGTGCAGATCCCAGACTTTCATGGCAGTCTCTCCTTATTCTTCCTGCAGCAGCTGCAGCAGCTCTTCCGGCTTCATGGACAGGATCGCTCCGTCTGCCGAGCCGGTGACCGTCTCGGCAAGGTCCTGCTTTGCCTGCTGCAGCTCCACGATCTTTTCTTCAATGGTGTCCTGCGCAATGAGCTTGTACACCTGCACCGGATTGCGCTGGCCGATGCGGTAGGCGCGGTCGGTGGCCTGATTCTGCGCGGCCACGTTCCACCACGGGTCGTAGTGGATGACGATATCTGCCGCCGTCAGGTTCAGGCCGGTGCCGCCCGCCCGCAGCGAGATGAGGAACACATCCGCTTCGCCGCTGTTGAACCGGCGCACAAGCTCCGCACGCACCGGCTTTGGGGTGGAGCCCTGCAGGGTAAAGTGGCTCACGCCTGCTTCGTCCAGCCGTTTTGCCAGCAGCTCCAGCATGGAGGTAAACTGGCTGAACAGCAGGATGCGGTGTCCGCCCTCCACAGCAGCCGTCACCAGCTCCATGCAGGCGTCCAGCTTGGCGCTGCCGCCGTCCCAGTTGTCCGCCACAAGGCGGGGGTCGCAGCAGATCTCCCGCAGGCGCATGAGCACCGCGAACACCGCCATTTTGTCCTCGGGCTTGGCGGCGCGCAGCTTTTCCCGCGCGTCCACCACAGCGGCAAGGTAGAGCTTGCGCTGCTGCTCGTCCAGCTCAATGCGATGGAGATTCTCGGTCTTGGGCGGCAGCTCTTTGAGCACCTCGGACTTCATGCGCCGCAGGATGAACGGCCCGGTCAGCTGGTTCAGCCGCCGCAGGGCTTCCTTGTCCTCCTCCTGCACGATGGGCTTTTCAAACCGGGCGCAGAAGGTCTTATAGGGCGGCAGATACCCCGGCATCAGGAAGGAGAAGATGCTCCACAATTCGCCCAAGCGGTTTTCCACCGGGGTGCCGGTAAGGGCGAACCGCACTTTGCTGTTCACCCCGCACACCGCCTTGTATTTCTGGGTGGTGTGGTTCTTGATGGCCTGGGCTTCGTCCAGAATGCAGGCATAGAACGCCTGTTCCGCATACCGCTCTTCGTCCCGGCGCAGCAGGTCGTAGCTGGTCACCACAAGGTCGGCGTTTGCCCACTGCTTTGCCAACTCGGCACGGTGGGCGGCGTCGCCATCCACCGCCACACAGATGAGCTGCGGGGTGAACTTTTTGCATTCCTCCTGCCAGTTGAGCACCAGCGACGCCGGGCAGACGATGAGGCTGGGCAGGGTCTGCCCGCATTCCTTCATGGCCAGCAGGTAGCTGAGCACCTGCACCGTTTTGCCAAGGCCCATATCATCGGCCAGAATGCCGCCCATACCGTAGCCGTCCAGCGTGCGCAGCCAGCGGTAGCCGTCCCTCTGGTACTTGCGCAGCACATTGTGCAGGCTTTCCGGCGGGGTATACTCGCTGTCCTTCACGGCATGGAAGCTGCGGCTGATGCGGCGGAAGGCATCGTCGCGGTTGAAGCGCAGGCCGTTCTGGCCCGAGAGCGCCCAGTCCAGACTGGGTGCCCGGTAAAGCGGCAGTTCGGCGTGGCCGTTCCGGAGCCGGACACCGGAAAGCTCCAGCGTATCGTTCAGCTCATCCAGCCCTTCCAGACTGTCGTCCAGCCGCAGCAGGCTCCCGTCCCGCAGGCGGTGGTAGCGCTTTTTCTGGTGCAGGGAGCGCAGCAGCTCTTTCAGCTCGGCCGCCGGGAACTCGCCGGTGTCCACTTCCAGATCCAACACGCTGCCATGCACCGAAACACCCACCGTGATGCGCGGCGGTGCAGCCTGCAGACTGCGGAATGCATCACTTAGATAGACTTCGCCCTCTGCCAGCAGGGCCGGGATGCCTTCTTCCAGCAGACGGCAGATCTCTTCCTCGTCGGCGGTGCCGTACACTTCCTCATTGCCGCCGACGCCGGGCTGCAGATAGGAAGCCAGCAGCCGCTTTGCACGACTCTCGGCACGCACATCCCGCAAGAGGCCCGCCGGGGCCGGGGCAAACGGCGTGACCTTATCCTCTCCGTACAGAAATTCCGCGTGGGCCTCAATGCGGAAGCTGTCCGGCGCATCCAGATAGAACTGCACCACCGGCTCCAGCGGGATCTGGTTCAGCAGCAGGCGTTCCGGGTCCACGATGTTCAGCCTGCTGCCCAGCTCCGGCAGTACATAGCTGCAAAAGGCGGTGGCATCTGCGTTTGTAAAAAACAGGCTCTTGCCGCCCAGCGCCTGCAGCGCAGGCAGGATGCGGGTGCAGCCGGGCCGCTGCAGCCGCCAGAGGGTGTCCTCGTTGAACAGATAATCATAATCCAGCCCCTGCACAGCGGAAAGTGCGGGTTCGCCTTCCACCTGCACGCCGCCGCGGCTGCGTGCCACAGTCAGGGTGACTGCGGGCAGACCCTCCCGCAGCTCGTAGCCGCCCAGAAAGCCGGTGTGTGCGTACATCTGAACAAGGGCGTCAAAGTTTTCTCCAGTCAGGATCATGCCGCCTGCCGGGCCCTGCTCGGCCCCGCCATACACCCGCACTGCAGCCTTATCCAGACTCTGCCTTGCGCTCACCTGACGGCGCAGCAGCTGCAAAAGGGCGCGGGACTCCTCATCAAAGGCATCCCACCGGTGCACAAAGGCCAGCGCCTTTCCGTAACTGACGCTGCGGCCGTGTTCGATGTTCTCCAAAAGATCCGGGATGCTCTTGACCACATACTGCCGCCCGCCGTCCGAAATGCGCAGCCGCAGCCATGGCTGCGCGCCGGGCAGCAGGGTCAGCTCCGGTTCCAGCCGGACAAAACCGGTGCGCTGGGGCACCTCGCCGCCGCCAAGGTCCTCCAGCGCGGCTTCCTTATAGGTATCCAGCAGCCTGCGGGCTTCGTGGTCCGACACCGGCGCTTCCCCGTGCCACTTTTTGCCAAACAGCATCTCCAGACCGGAAGCGTAGCTGTCGCGGCGGGCGGGCTCTGTTCCCAGCCCGGCAGTGCCCCGCACCACGCCCGGAATGGCATCCGGCTTTGCCGCCGGTGCAGGGGCATTCTTTTCGGCATCGTCCAGCAGCAATGCGCCGATATGCTTGCAGTAGGTGCCCTCGCCGTTCTGGTTATACGGGCAGCTGCAGGACGCACTGACAAAGCTGCCGTTCTCCCGCAACCATGCCTGCGTGTAGTAATAGCTGCCGCCGCTGCCCTGCACCATGGCCGAAATGTGGCGCACCCCATCGGCGTTGACGGTGCAGGTGCTCTGCTGGATGCGCCTGCGGTATTTTTTGACCCGCTCAAAAATAGGTTCGCCCAAAAGCGCGCGGATCTCGTCTGCATCCATGGCTGTTTCCTCCCGGTTTGGCTGTAAAACCTTCTTATCTTATAAGAATACCGCACCCCGCTCCCGGATGCAAGTGGAAGTTGCGGCTCCTTTTGGGTACAAAAAATCCCGCTCCTTTTAAAGAAGCGGGATCATTTTCCGGTTTTACGGTCACTCGGCAGGCTTGGTCAGCTCGGAGTCGGTCTCAAGGGCGCGCTCGCGGATCTTTTCCAGCGTCTGCTCGCTCAGGATATGCTCTGCCTTACAGGCGTCTTCGGCGGCGGTCTTTTCGTCCACGCCCAGCTGCATAAAGAAGTGGGTCAGCAGACGGTGACGGCCATAGATACGCTCTGCGATCTCGCGGCCCGGTGCCAGCAGGGTCAGGTTGCCCTCGCCGTCCA
>OKSX01001348.1_pt1 | contig 12598 bp, 15 predicted proteins | sample 1606391 | NCBI WGS metagenome assembly OKSX01 (sample SAMEA3879578, study PRJEB24766) | human gut metagenome | biome: human-associated habitat; feature: feces | place: USA | collected 1985/1987
GAAGACAGACCTTTTCCTTGGCGGTCAGGGTCACGCTGCGCAGCGCAAGCTCCGGCGCGGCAGTGCGCAGCCGGGCAATGGCATCCTCGGCCGCGGCCTGAGTCGTATTGCGGGCGGTGAGGTAAAAGAGTTTTTCGCCGCTGCCCTCACCCATGGCCCGCAGGGCGGGGAAGAGAACGCTCATGGTCTTGCCGATGCCGGTGGGTGCCTGACAGAACAGACGGCTGCCGCCTTTGTGGTCGGCATCCCTTCCGGCGCGGCAGGCGCGGCGAGCAGCGTATAGGCCTCGCGGTACAGGCTCTGATAGCGCCGCTGCAGATCCTCGATCGCGCGCCGCTCCTTCTGCAGGGCGATACGGTCATAGAACTGCCCCAGATCGAGATACAGCCCCGCCGCACCCGGCGTGACGGCTTCGATGACGTGCGGCGCCTTGCCGCCCAGTTCAGCTGCCGCCGTGCCCATGGTGCATACTGACAAAGGAGTTTGTGCAGAAACTGCTCCAGCTCCGGTGCGGAAAAGTGACGCACAAAGCGGATGATCTGATCCGTATCGATCTGATAATAGGTCAGCTGGACGTTCAACTCCGGCAGACTTTGCCGGGCGCAGTAAATGGCACCGTATACCATGCCCTGCGCCCAGTGGCAGGGGTTCATATCCTCGGTAATCGCTTCATAGGGGACAGCGGTGGTCTTGATCTCGTCAATGACCGTCGTGCCGGAACCGTCGGTAAAAATGCCGTCTGCACGTCCTTCCAGAAGGAACGTAAGCCCCTCTGCCTGCCGCTCGGCAGAGAGAAACACCTCGGCCTGATAGTCCTCTCCGGCCGCTTTTTGCAGCTTGCGGTGGATGCGCGCACCTTCCAGTGCGCGGTCAAAGCCGGTAAAACGGCTGTCGATGCTGCCGGTGCGCAGCAGAAACTCCACCAGCTGGCGGATGGGCAGATGGATAGAGGACAAGGCAGTTCACTTCCTTTGCTTTGAAATGCTCTTTCCGTAAAAAAGCTAATCCAATTCAAACATTCTAATGCATTCTTTTGCTGCCGCATCCACCTTGCTAAAATCCACGGCTGCACGGTAGTAGGTCTCCAGCTCGTCGTGGCAGCTCTTGGCCTGTGCCATCAGGGCACTGGCCTGTTCCAGCAATTCTGCAGCGGCGCGCTCGTTGAAGCGCAGCCGTGCACGATACCCGGCCAGATTTTCCCGGTCAAGGAAGCGGCTGCAGCGCACGGCCTGCACGCCGGGCAGCTGCACCGGATGCCAGCGATTGTCCGTGAGGAAGGCAAGCTTCAGCTCCGGGATAAGGATGTGGTCGATCTTGTCATCCGGGTGCATGGCGCAGGGACAGGTGATAAGGTGATAGCCCCGGGTCAGGGCTTCAGCGCGGATGAGTTCCAGCAAAAGCCGCGACACTGCGCCGTAATCGTCCCGGAACACGATGAACTTGCTGGCAAGTGCCTGCACGGTGCCCTGATAGAATACCTCACCCTTGGGCGTGACGGCGGAGAGCAGCCGCAGCTCCTCGGTGCCGGTGCCCTCGGTGCGCGGCAGCACCCGGGCGCACAAACGCTTGACGTAGCGGCGCACCTTGTCAAAATTGGCACTGCATGCTTCGGCCCGGCGGCTGTCCAGAAGCAGACTGCCCGCCGAAGCGATATACCGCGCCGCCCGGCTGCGCAGGATGGCGTTGCGGGCAAACAGCGCTTTTACCTCCTCAGTGTGCAGATGCAGCTTTTCGGCATCGATGGTATGATACAGGCTCACCACCACCTCATCCGCTCCCGGGGCATCCGGTTCCACCACGTGGGGCGCGGTGGCGTCCACGATGGCCCGGTGCTGCCCGGGCAGGATCACGCCGTCCAGACTGTCCGGGTCGCTGGCGCAGTGGATGCGCTGGGTAAGCAGGCCGTTCTGCTCTGCAGCGCGGGCCAGCCGCTTCATCAAAGTGGATTTGCCGCAGCCCGGCCCGCTTTTGATCAGGTACATCTGCATCCCGGGTTCGCGACGCAGCGGTTCAAAGTAGCCCTTGAATCCGGCAGGTGTGGTCGCACCCAGAAAAAAATCAATGGGATCGTGCCGTGTGGTTTCCATAACTGAACACCTCTCTTTTGCTTTACAGTATGCAAAAGGGAAGGGTTTGGTTCGTTCTTATTAATAGGTATGGTCACACACCTTTTCAATGGTCTCCCGCAGGGCGACAAAATCCTCGAAGGCAGTGGGCTTGTTCTGCGGCTGACGCAGCAGGGCAGCAGGGTGGAAGGTGCCCATGAACAGGATGCCGCCCTTCTCGATGAACTGCCCATGCTCCTTTGTCACCGAAAAGTCCGGGCGGATCATCCGCTGCGCGGCAATGCGGCCCAGACAGACCACGATCTTTGGCCGCAGCAGACGGAACTGTTCCCGCAGCCAGGGCATGCAGGCCTCGCTCTCGGCAGGCAGCGGGTCCCGGTTCTGGGGCGGGCGGCATTTGACGATGTTGGCAATATAGCAGTTCCGGCTGCGGTCCAGATCGATGGCGAACAGATATCGATCCAGCAGCTGGCCGCTGCGGCCCACAAAAGGCAGGCCCTGCTCATCCTCGCTCTGGCCGGGGCCTTCGCCTACAAACAATACTTCGGCATTTTCAACACCCTGACCGAACACCACGTTGGTGCGGGTCTTGCACAGCTCGCAGCGTGTGCAGGCCAGACAGCCCGATCGCAAAGTTTCCCAATCCATGATGACACGATCTCCTCTTGAAACAGTATGATATTTTATTCACAAATAGAAACGCTTTTCTCCTAAAATAATAGCACAAAAAGCCAATTTTGTCTTGAACTTTTTGCCGGGTGTGCTAGAATAAAGAAGAAAGGCATCCTTGTGTCCAACAGACGCCGGGATGCGAATATTGGAAAGTTAATTCGGAGGTAATCACAATGGCTGATATGTTTGCACCGCTGGTAGCACAGCTGAAGGCAAATCCCAAGACGATCGTTTTCACCGAGGGCAATGATCCCCGCATTCTGGAGGCTGCTGCAAAGCTGCTGGCTGAGGGCGTGCTGAAGGTCGTCATGGTGGGCAACGAGGCTGAGTGCAAGGCTGCTGCCGCCGCCGGTAATTTTGATATTTCCGCTGCCGAGATCATCGACCCTGAGAACTACGCAGGCTTCGATGAGATGGTCAACACCATGGTGGAGCTGCGCAAGGGCAAGCAGACCGCTGAGGAGTGCACTGCTCTGCTGAAAAAGTCCAACTACTTTGGCACCATGCTGGTGAAGATGGGCAAGGCTGACTGCCTGCTGGGCGGCGCTACCTACTCCACCGCCGATACCATCCGCCCCGCCCTGCAGCTGGTCAAGACCAAGAAGGGCGCACATCTGGTGAGCTCCTGCTTTATTCTGGACCGCGACTGCGGCGAAGAGGGCCTGAAGCGCATTGCCATGGGCGACTGCGCCGTGAACATCGACTACACCGATACCGTTGATAAGGCTACCGGCGAGGTCAAGGTCTCTGCCGCTGCAAAGCTGGCTGAGGTCGCTGTTGAGACCGCTAAGACCGCAAAGCTGTTCGGCATCGACCCGAAGGTCGCTGTCCTGAGCTTCTCCACCAAGGGCTCCGGCAAGGGCGGCACCGTCGCTCTGAGCCATGACGCTGTCATCAAGGCTCAGGAGATGGATCCCGAGCTGGCTGTGGACGGCGAGCTGCAGTTCGACGCAGCCGTTGCTCCCGAGGTCGCACAGGTCAAGTGCAAGGGCAGCAAGGTCGCTGGTCAGGCCAACACCTTCATCTTCCCCTGCATCGAGGCCGGCAACATCGGCTACAAGATCGCTCAGCGCCTGGGCGGCTACGCAGCTTACGGCCCCATTCTGCAGGGCCTGAACGCTCCCATCAACGACCTGTCTCGTGGCTGCAACGCAGACGAGGTCTACAAGATGAGCCTGATCACTGCCTGCCAGTCCTAAACTGCCGACCGGCTGAATAGCGTTTGCATTTTCAAAGACTGCCGTACTCTTTTGTGCGGCAGTCTTTTTTTGCGTGAGAACGATCAGGGGTGCCCTCCGCAGTGCTTTGGGCATTTTCACGAGAGAAGTCGTGAAGAAAAATAACCCGATTTATCTTATCTTGCGATGGAATAGTATCATCTATTGTTTCAGATACCGTTTCCGGTTGCGACCTCTTCGGTGAAAAAGAGGTTCCGAAACGCCCGCAGGTGTTTCGGAACCTCAAATATTAAAATGCAATTCCCTGAACAATGGCCAGAGCGCAGCGGAGGCCATTTTAAATCGTCCGGCGCGGCTTTTTTGCACCGGCAAAAACCGACCGTGCCCCTCTTGCAATCTGCCTGCGTTTATGGTACAATATCCTAGCATTCAATGAATGTGTCGGACAGCGCCTGCTGCGTGGTTCGGCATACGGATGCGGGTCCTGTACGATGGATTCGCTGTGAACCAGGTCAGGTGGGGAACCAAGCAGCCTTAAGCAGTGCGTTCGTGCGTTTCAGTAAGCCTGCATCCGTATGCCGAGTTACGCAAGGCGGGGACAAAACCCCGTCGTGCGCTGTCCTTTTTGTTTGCAGATTTGCCGGGAAGGGGGAACAGACCATGTATCGCGCATTGTACCGCAAGTGGAGACCCCAGCGCTTTGAAGACGTAGTGGGCCAGCGGGCCATCGTCACCGCTCTGAAAAACCAGATCACGGCAAACCGTGTGGGCCACGCCTATCTGTTCACCGGTGTGCGCGGCACCGGCAAAACCACCTGCGCTAAAATTTTTGCAAAGGCGGTCAACTGCCTGCATCCGGTAAATGGCGACCCCTGCGGCGAGTGCGAGATCTGCAGGGGCATCGACAACGGCAGCATTCTGGATGTGGTGGAAATGGATGCCGCCTCCAACAACGGCGTGGATGATATCCGCGACCTGCGCGATGAGACTGCTTACACGCCCAGTGCCTGTAAATATAAGGTATACATTATCGATGAGGTGCACATGCTGTCCACAGCAGCCTTCAATGCACTGCTCAAGACACTGGAAGAGCCGCCTGCCCACGTCATCTTTATTCTGGCAACGACCGAGATCCAGAAGGTGCCTGCCACCATTCTGTCCCGCTGCCAGCGGTATGACTTTACCCGCATCGGGCCGGAGGACATTGCCCGCCGGGTGGAGTATATCGCAGGGGAGGAAAAGCTGGAGCTGACCCCGGACGGAGCCGAGCTGATCGCCCGTCTGGCAGATGGCGCACTGCGCGATGCACTGTCCATTCTGGACACCTGCGCCGGCGTGACGGCAAAGATCGACGCAGATGTGGTGCGCCGTATGGCCGGCGTGACCGACCGCAGCTATTTGTTCCGTATTTCGGATGCGCTGGAAGCGCAGGACGGTGCTGCGGCACTGGCACAGCTTGCCCAGCTGCGTCAGCAGTCGGTGGACGTCAAGCGCCTGACAGAGGAGCTGATCGCCCACTATCGTGCTCTGATGCTGGCGGCACTGCCCGGCGGACAGGCCCTGCTGTCCGGTGTTTCGCCGGAGGAGGAAGCCCTTTATCTGGAAAAAGGCCCTCAGCTGGGACAGCGGGAGGCCATCCGTGCGATCCGTGCTCTGGGCAGTGCGCTGGAGCACATGACCCGCGGCAGCGACCAGCGCATTGAGCTGGAACTTGCCTTGTTCAGCCTTTCGGAGCCGCCTCAGCAGATGCAGGCGGTACCCGTACAGGCCGTGCCTGCCCGTGCGGCGGCTCAGCCTGCAGTAGTGCAGCCGTTTGCTTCGGCACCGGCGGCGCAGCCATTTGCAAGTGCTCCGGCCCGGCCTGCTCCGACCGCCGAACCGACACCGGCGCAGCTCCAGAAAGCTGTTCCGGTACAGTCGGCGGTGCCTGCTGCATCCGTACCGCAGACTGTAGAGCCGGAACAGGCAGAAATATCTCCTGCTCCGGCGGAGGAAACACTGCCGCTTCCCGAGGAACCTCCGGTGCAGCAGACAGAAACTCCTTTGCCGTGGGAGGAACCACCCGCATCGGTGGAGCAGCCCGCTGCCCCGGAACCGGTTCAGCAACCGTCTGTCCCGCCGGTGCAGGAAAAAACGGCAGACCCTGTGCCCGGCAAGTCCGATAAGACGGTACAGGAGGGAATCGCTCCCTTCCCGTACTGGGAGCAGGTGGTGCAGCAGCTGCAGGAAAAAGACCCCATGCTGTACACCTATCTGCGCAAGTCAAAAGCCTATTTCGACGGTACCCGTGTGCTGATCGACGGCGGAAAGACCTTCCGGGATTTTATCCGTGCTAATAGAGACAGTCAGCGGCTCATCAAAAAGCTGATCGCCAATGTGTCCGGCGTGGCTGTGCCCATCGGACCCTATGAGCCCAAAACGGCAGGCAAGGCTGTTTCCAATGCGGAACAGTCTCTCCGGGCACTGGAAAAGCTGGGTCTGGATGTGTCCATTGAAGATTCCGCAAGAAAAAAGAGATCATAAGCAATAAAACCCTCTCAGGCGCATGCGCGCCAGCTCTCCCGAAGGGGTTGGCTGAGAGGGTCAATAAATAAAAGGAGTAAACCAACTATGAAAGCAAGAATGCCCGCAGGCTTTGGCCGCCCCGATATGAACGCCCTCATGCGTCAGGCACAGAAGATGCAGGAGGACATGAAGGCAAAGCAGGCCGAACTGGAAGCTGCTGAGTACACTGGCAGTGCTGCCGGTGAAATGGTCACGGTCAGGATGAATGGCAAGCACGAGGTGCTGTCCATCAGCATCAAGCCGGAGGCTGTGGACCCGGATGATATTGAAATGCTGGAAGATATGGTGGCTGCAGCCATCAATGCTACCGTCAAGCAGGTGGACGAAACGGCCGAAGCTGAAATGGGTAAGCTGACCGGCGGCATGAACATCCCCGGTCTCTGATCCGGCAGGAGGGAAGAACATGGGCTATACTGCAGCCCCGCTGGAAAAGCTGATCGAAGAGTTCAGCAAATTTCCGGGCATCGGGCGCAAGGGTGCTACCCGTATGGCATATCAGGTGCTGAGCATGTCGGATGAAGACGCTGCAGCTCTGGCAGGTGCGATCCAGGGTGCTCACACCAAGCTTCATCGCTGCCGCATCTGCCAGAACTATACGGAGGCAGAGCTTTGCCCCATCTGCGCCAGCGCCAAGCGGGATCCCTCTGTCATCTGTGTGGTGGAAACGCCCCGCGATGTTCAGGCATTTGAGCGCACCCGGGAATACCATGGCCTGTACCATGTGCTGCACGGTCTGCTCAGCCCGATGGACGGCATCACCGCAGAGCAGCTGTGCGTCAAGGAGCTTCTGGCCCGCTTGGGGGATGGCAAGGTGAAAGAGGTCATCATGGCTATGAACCCGACGGTAGAAGGAGAGGCTACTGCCATGTATCTGGCAAAGCTCATCAAACCGCTGGGCATCAAAACCACCCGTCTGGCCTACGGTCTGCCGGTAGGTGCAAGTCTGGAGTACACAGACGAGACCACCTTGTACCGTGCACTTTCTGGCCGTGGCGAGCTGTAATTTGGAAATAATTTACAGTTTCTTCAAAAACAGCTCTTGCAAAACCGTGAAAAAATGGTATACTGATACAACAGAAACGGAGAAAGGAGGCGCGCAGCATGGCACCCACCAAAGAGCGTCCGGCGACCAAAACCATCGCCACAAACCGTGAAGCGCGCCACGAGTATTTTGTTCTGGAAGCGCTGGAAACAGGTGTGGAGCTGAAGGGCACAGAGGTGAAAAGCCTGCGTGCCGGCGGCGTCAACCTGAAAGACAGCTGGGTCGATATTGAAGACGGTGAGCTGCTGGTGAAGGGGATGCATATCAGCCCCTACGACCACGGAAACATGTTCAATCAGGACCCCATGCGTGTCCGGCGTCTGCTGGCACACAAAAGTGAGATCCGGCGGCTGCACCAGCAGTGCAAGCTGCAGGGCTACACCCTTGTGCCGCTCTCGCTTTATTTCAAGCATGGCCGCGTAAAAATGGAAGTGGGCCTTTGCAAAGGCAAAAAGCTCTACGATAAGCGTGCAGACGCCGCACAGCGCGACGCAAAGCGTTCCATTGACCGTGCCATGAAGTCCAACGGCAAGTATTATTGATCCTTTCAGACCGCTTCCTGAAGCGGAACTTTTCCAAAGCTTTCTGCACACCGCAGGGTGTGCTTTATAAGGGGGCGTAAAGGTTTCGACGGGGAGAGCGAGGTCTGGGCAGCGGGTAGCAGTGGGGGAACTGCTCTATAACTCCTCCAAAAAAATTAACTGACAATAACAATTCTCAGTTGCTCGCAGCCTGAGTGCTGCGCGTTCCGCCCACTCTTGTGTCGTGTGGGGCCGGGGCGTCCTTTAGACACAGCACCTGAACGGACCTAAGCTTTGCGGACCGGCAGGAACTCATGAAGCTACTGAAGCGTTAGCCTGACGACCGGCGTGACGCGGAGGGAATGTTGTAGATCGCCTGCACCCGGAGACACCTACGCTGAACTCTTTTCGGACATGGGTTCGACTCCCATCGCCTCCACCACTAAAAATAGCGTTAATTCGTCAAGAATTAACGCTATTTTTCTTTTACTCACGCAAGAGGTCACGCACTCATAAATAAAAAAAGAAAAAATTGCATTCTATTTGCGAGATTCTGGATTCAAAATCTTAAACAGGACGCCGTTGACAGCTTGCGCAGTATCTTCGGCATCGGAACCAAATGCGTGACCGTATACGCCAAAGGTGTCCATGTCTTTGCTATGGCCAACAAGTTGTTTGAGCTCACCTTCTGGAAGACGTTTCATCATGGAAACGAAGGTGTGCCGCAGCTCATAGGGAGTGCACGGATTGATGCCATTGGAGTTGCAATAGAGTGCCCAGCGATGCCGGTAGGTGCTTTCTGATTTGATGCAAAACACGCTTTCAAAGTCACCGGTAAACTCGCGCTGGGCGTTGAGGATTGCCTTTGCTGTATCGGTCAGAGCAAAAGAACGAACGGCGTTTTCATTTTTTCCGTGCGTTTCCTCTTTGTAAATATTGATGCTACGCCGTACATCACAGCGGCTTTCGTGGATGTCACACCACCGCAGACCGATAATCTCACCGGGTCGCAGGCCAGTGACGACTTGAAACCGATAGGCATTGACATATTCATCCGCTACCGTGCGGCCGCGTAGCAGAGTGGTATCGATGTTGAACAGTTTGAGCACATCGCTCGGTTGCAGGATCATCTTGACAGAATTGCGGGCCCCGGCGGGTGGTTTGAGATCTTCCGGGTGCAGCGTGGAAATGCGTTTCAGGCGCATCCACTTGCAAAATGATTTAAGATCATAGCAAAGACTTGTCAACGTCTTTTTGGAGAGCCCTTTGGAATAGGCGACATCAACAATATTTTTCAGATCATATTCAGTGAGAGAAGAAACCTTTTTGCGGCCGATCAGAGGTTGCACATGATTTTTCCATCGGCTTTGGATGGGCAGATAGTTGCTTTTGTCGGTGGTGAGCATTACGTCCTGAATCCACTGGACATAGAGCTCTTCTACTCTGGAAGAGGGGACAGCAACGCCAGACGCGAGCCATTCGTCTGCTTTGGCATTGGCAATGCGCTGCCCTGTGCGGCCCGGCTTGGCAGAGGTGAAAGATTTTCGCTTTCCCTGCTCATTGGTGACATCGATACGCCAGAGCTGGCGCTTTTCATCCCATGAGGCTGTTCCAACACGATTCGGCATGAGAAAACCTCCTTTTTGTACAAAGACACCCTCGGTGTTTGCAGCACCGGGGGTGTTTTTTTTTATTCGTTCAGCATATCAAGAAAAACATCTTCGGTTAGAATCCGAAGATCGGCACCTTGACGGATCAGCTCTTCAGCCTTTTGTAGGTTAATGGTCTTTCTTTCAGAGTCTGCCCCATAAAATTCATTCTTTCCAGCAATAAGATAACTGGTTTTTTGAGTTACTTTGTCGGTACAAAGCCCACCGATATTGACAACCGCCTGAGCTGCTTCCCAACGAGTCATAGAATCAAGCTCGCCGGTGAAAACGCAGTGTTTTCCATAGAAAGGACTTTCCGGGCGTTCTTTACCGGGTTCGGCCACAATACCGGCCACTCTGGAACGGGAAGAATATCCCTTTTTCTGGATCTGCGTGAAGTCGATTTTCTGCTGCCTTGCATCTTCATCCAGCTTTTGAAGAACGGCCATCGTGGTCTCACAGTCCGCCAGCGCACGGTGCGCCTTCGGCTGTGCGATCCGATACGCCTTTGCAAGGGTAGCCAGCTTGTAATTGCTCAGATCGGGGCGAATGCACTTTGCAAGGCGCATGGTGTCCACAAAATTGTTTTCCAGCGGATTCATACCGCAGCGCTGCATGGAATCGTAAAGAAAATTCACGTCAAAATTGGCATTGTGAGCCACAATGATGTCATCCTTCAGGAAATCTATGAATCGCTGCAGTGCATCCTGCGGTTCCGGTGCGTTTGTCAGCTCACCATCCGTAATGCCGGTCAAATCGACAATGGCCTTGCTGAGCTTGCGGCCAGGCTTTACCAATGTCTCAAACCGGGCCACTTCTTTTCCGGCACGAACGCGGATCGCTGCAATTTCAATCAGCCGGTCTGCCTGAGGGTCAAGCCCGGTCGTTTCGGTATCAACAACAGTATAATGTCCGGGAATGCGAACAATGCTCCTGCCCTTGCTTTTTCGTTCCACTTTCGTGGATGATTTTGCAGCGTGTTCGTTTTGCATGGGCACAGACTGCGGGCGCTGTGAAGCTGGTGACGCTGTGCTTATTGGTTTTGCAACGGCTTCTTTTTTCTTTTCTTCAATGAACCTGTCTAAATTTTGAGAATCCTGCTGGCTCTGCGCATTGAATGCATTGGAGATCGCACACAACACCCCAAACACAAGAAGTCCGGCAAAAACGCCCTGCCCGGCGGCGGCACCGATCGCAGCCCCACGAAAGATCCGGTAGGCCGCAAAAGCAATGCCGCCGATCACGCCCGCAATGATTTGAGGTTGATACTCATACCAATTTTTATTCTGCATATTTCTTACCTCTTTTGAGAGCAGCTTTGACGATCCAAAGTCACCCTACCCAGTGCGTCCAGCCTACGGCTTTGCCCTCAATGTGCACCTCTTCCAGTTGAGAGCCGGTATAGACCATGGGCGCATAAGCTGGATTTGCAGGCATCAGGGTCAGCGTGCCTGGGTTGTAATATACCCGCTTGAGGGTAGCTTCGCCATCAATACGCACTGCGGCGATCTCGCCGTTTTCAACCTCCGGCTGGGTGCGGATATACACCACATCTTTATCGTGGATGCCGGCATCAACCATGCTGTCGCCGTGGCAGGTAAGGGAAAAATCACAGCGGATATATTCCGGCACGTCCACCATTTTTTCAATGTTCTGCTCTGCTGTGATGGGTTCCCCGCAGGCAATGGCTCCGATCAGCGGCACTTTTTTCATTTTGGGCATCGGCTCAAAGCCCGGGGGGATTTCTGGCTCATCTTTGAGCGAAACGGGCTGATTTCCGTCCAGCACGGCTATCACATCGTTAAAATCTATGTTGATCGCCTGTGCCACCGCTTTGATCGTTTCAAGCGATGGAATAACGGGTTTGTTGTTTACCGGGTTTACGTTTCGTTCCAGAATGGATATATATGCCTTGCTCAGCCCGGACATTTTGGCAAACTGATCCATACTGTAGCCATGTTCTCGGCGGTACTCTTTTATCAAATCGCCCAGAATCACGTTGAACCACCTTCCTTTCTTGTAATGGTGTCAAGTACATCATACATTTTACTAGACAAAAAATCAAGTCTTTTGTCAAACTTGCTTGACATTTATTGTCTAGTCTGCTAGACTGTTGTGTGTACGGAGGAGGTGACAACAGATGCCCTTTAAAATCAAAGAAGCACGCAAAGAAAAAGGTTTTACACAGGAAGAGCTTGCAAAACGTGCAAATGTGTCTCGTGCAACCATCATCGGGCTGGAAAATGGTACTATTACGGTAACCACCACGGAGACTCTGACCAAAATCGCAGGCGCTTTGAACAAAAAAGTGAGCGATATTTTTTTAGCATAAATGTCTAGCATACTAGACAAAAGGAAGCACTATGAATATATAAGGAGGTGAACCCTATGGAAAACAAAGACGAAAAAAACGAAGAACTTCTCAACAAGCAGTTGCAGCTGCTCGCTGAGAAGTCCTTGAACGCAGATGCGGATACTTTAGTAAGCCTTACAGATGTCATGTGTAAAGTTTATAAAGTTCTCAACGGTGATCTTTGAAATAACCATTGTTCCGCTTTTCTCGCAAATCCAGCTTGATTTCATACAGTGCATCCTGATACATCGTATGAATCTCAGCCGGGGTTTTACCCTTCAAATCCTGATTCTGGACGTACAGAAGGGCAAGCGCCTCAATATTGGAGCTCGGAAAAGTTTTTAATTCGATATCTTCCATCGTATCACCTCCTTTCAAGAATCATTTTACAGCGAAAATAAGGTGATTACAAGGAGGTGAACAAGATGAAAATTGAAATCACCGGCGAACCCAAAGAAATTGCCGCTCTTGTACTGGCGGTACAGGAGCGGCAACCACAGAGCGCTTTAGTTCCTAAACGAGTGATTGAAGGTTCCGTCAATGCGGATCACG
>OKSX01001354.1_pt1 | contig 12583 bp, 10 predicted proteins | sample 1606391 | NCBI WGS metagenome assembly OKSX01 (sample SAMEA3879578, study PRJEB24766) | human gut metagenome | biome: human-associated habitat; feature: feces | place: USA | collected 1985/1987
AGATGATCAGTCAGGATGAGACACAGGTCACGGACGAGGTCTTTCTCGCTGACTACAACGTCTATCTCGAGCGCATCTTCATCTGCGACCCGGAGCGGACGCTCTTTACCTGCATCATGCGCGACGTGACCAAGGCGCGCCAGCGCCGCAACAAGATCCAGAAGACGAAGATCCATGCGGCCGATCTGGCGGACGATATCATTGCAAACCAGCTGCGCATCGTGCACGAGATCGCAAGTCTGCTCGGTGAAACGGCGGCGGAGACCAAGGTGGCTGTGCACGATCTGAAGGAAGCCATCATGCTTGATGAGGACGGCGATGATGATGCGTAAACGAACGAATCGCTGCAGGAACACGGTCTGGGACATCAGCGTCATCAGCCGCAACAATGACGCGACGGTCATCCTCTCCGACGGTCTCGGCAGCGGCGTCAAGGCCAACATCCTCTCTACGCTGACAACGACCATGCTCACGACCATGCTCAAGGGCAACGTGCCGATCGACGAGTGCGTTACGACTGTGGCGGAAACGCTGCCCATGTGCAGGGAGCGCAAGCTCGCCTATGCGACCTTTACGATCCTGCAGACGGCCGGCACCCGCGCGCGCCTGATCCAGTATGACAACCCGAACGCTGTGTTCGTGCACAACGGCGCGATCGGGAAATACAACTATTCCGTCAACTTCATTCAGGAAAAGGAGCTGCACGAGAGCTACCTGCATTTTGACGTGGGCGATATGCTTGTGCTCTTCAGCGACGGCGTGTCGGAGGCCGGGCGCGGCGTGACGACGGACGCCGGTTGGGCGCGGCAGGACATTGAGGATTTTATCCTGCGCAATTATTCACCCACCGTCTCCTCACAGCGCATGGCGGCCAGTATCCTCTCGACCGTCAAGACGCTGGACATGGACGCCATGCATGATGATACGACTGTTGTTGTCGCGCGCCTGCGTGAGCGTTGCCCGGTCAACGTCATGATCGGCCCGCCCGAGCGCAAGGATGATGATCTGAGCACCATGCGCCTGTTTTTCGGCAAGGATGGCAAGCATGTTGTCTGCGGCGGCACCACGGCCAACGCTGTCGCGTCATATCTGGGCGTAAAGGTGCACACGCTGCGGTGTGGATCTGACGACCGAGGGCGTCGTTACGGTCAATGTGACGATGAAACGTATCAAGGACTACCTCGCGGATGGCATGTACACGCTCGAGCTCGCCCGCATGAAGGACGGCGCGTCCAAGCTCGCGCTCGTACTGCTCGAGGAGGCGACGGAGGTCAATGTCCTCTTCGGCAACGCGAGCAACCTCGCCCAGCAGGATACGGAGTTCAGCTTTGAGCGCAAGCTGCAATTGGTGCAGGAGCTGCGCGATATGCTGACTCTGGCCGGAAAAACAGTAAAAATGAGCATCTGCTGACAGATGCCAATATTCACGGAGTGACCCTAACGAATGAAAATCCGAACTTTTTTTGCAGTATTGCTGTGTAAGCTTGCACGCGGGCTGCTGCGGCTGCTGCGCCGCGGCGGCACGGCGTTTCCCGGCCGCGTGGCGCTCAAGGTGTACCCGCAGGTGCTCGGCGTGCTCTCGCGGGGGGTGCGCGTCATCCTTGTCACCGGCACGAACGGCAAGACGACCAGCTCCCGCATGATCGAGCAGGCATTTGCCGATGCGGGCCTCAACTACTTTGCCAACCGCTCGGGCGCGAACCTCATCTCCGGCATCACGGCGGAGTTTGCCATGCACAGTACCCTGACCGGCAGGCCAAAGTGCCAGTTTGCCGTCATTGAGTGCGACGAGGCTGCATCCAAGACCGTGCTCAAGTACCTCAAGCCGGAGGTCATCGTGGCGACGAATGTTTTTCGCGACCAGCTTGACCGCTACGGTGAGATCACGCACACGCTCAATAACATCATCGAGGGCATCCGCCACACGCCGGAGAGCGTTTTGTGCATCAATGCCGACTGCTCACTCATCGCGTCCATCCCGGAGCATGTGCCGAACCCGGTCGTGCGCTTCGGCGTGAACGTTCCGCTCGGCGGCGACGACCTGACGGAGATCTCCGACGCGCCGCACTGCATCCACTGCAAGACCGAATATGTCTACGACTACCGTACTTACGGGCATCTCGGCGCGTTCCGCTGCCCGAAGTGCGGCTATCACCGCGAAGCCCCGCAGGTCGCCGTCACGGCGGTTCAGAACCTCGGCGTGGACACGAGCGACGTCACCATGTCCATTGGCGGGCGGGAGTACGCCGTACACATCAACCTTCCGGCAGCGTACAACATCTATAACGCCGTCGGCTCGGCAGCTGCGCTGTCTGCGTTCGGCTTCACACCGGAGGCGATCGTGCACGCGCTCGGCGCGTTCGGCTGCGGCTTTGGCCGCATGGAGAAATTCGACCTGCGCGGCACACCCGGCCGCATGATCCTCATCAAAAATCCCGCCGGCTGCAACCAGACCATGCGCTATCTCGCCGGGCTGAACGAGGATGCGACGTTTGTCGTCTGCCTCAACGACCGCGACGCCGACGGTACGGACATCTCATGGATCTGGGATGCCGATTTTGAGCGGCTCGCCGCCATGGGCGAGCACCTGCGGCAGGTGTTCGTGTCCGGCACGCGCGCCGATGAGCTGCGCCTGCGCCTGAAATATGCGGGCGTGGATGAGGCGCGCATCGAGGTGTTTTACGATTATGACCCGTTGATCGACGCCATGTGCGCGTCGGAATATCCGGTGTTCATCATGCCGACCTATACGGCCATGCTGGATCTGCGCGGCCGGCTGCAAAAGCAGCTCGGCGGAAAGGAGTTCTGGGAATGAGCGAAAAGACCCTGCGTATCTGCCATCTTTACCCGGACCTTCTGAACCTCTACGGCGACCGGGGCAATATTCTCTGCATGCGCCGCCGTTTGGAGTGGCGCGGCATCGACGCCGAGGTGACGGAGGTCACGGTCGGCCAGCAGGCGGATTTCACACAGTTTGACCTGTTTTTCATCGGCGGCGGTCAGGACTTTGAGCAGGAGGTGCTCCTGTCCGACCTGAAAGCCGGAAAGGGCAGCGAGATCAAGGCTGCCATTGCCGACGGCAAAACGTTTCTGACCATCTGCGGCGGCTACCAGATGCTGGGCCAGACCCTCGACGACTCCGAGGGGAGCGAGAGCGGCCGTCCGCAGACGCTGCGGGGGCTGGGCCTGCTGCCCACCCGGACGGTGTTCAGCCAGCGCAAGCGCCGCGCACAGGTTCGGGCCGTCGTCACTGCTGCCCCCTTTGCAGGCGCGGAGCTGGAAGCCTACGAGATCCATACCGGCGTGACCGAGGCCGAGGGCGAGCCGTTCGCCCGCTACCCGGACGGCGGGCGGGAGGGCTGCGTGCAGGACAATGTGTTCGGCACCTATCTCCACGGCCTGTTTGACACTGGCACCCTCACCGAGGCGCTGGCGGGCTGGCTTTGCCGCCGCAGGGGCATCGACCCCTCCGACGCGGCCCTCATCCCGATGGAGGAGTACCGCCGCCAGCAGTTCGACATCCTGGCCGACGGCGTGCGCGGGGCGCTGGATATGGACGCGGTGTATGCCGCGATGGGAATGGAGAAGCACTGAAATGGAGCAGGGACTTTTGCACCTCTACTGGGGCGATGGAAAGGGAAAGACCACCGCCGCCATGGGCCTTGCACTCCGTGCGCTGGGAGCCGGAAAGCGGGTGGTCATCGTCCAGTTCCTGAAAGGCGGGAACAGCGGGGAGATCCCGCTTCTGGCCCGGCTGGGGGCGGAGATTTACCGGGGCAAGGCCGGGCAGAAATTCGTGTTTCAGATGACGCCGGAAGAAAAGGCCGCGACCCGTGAACTGCAAGATCAGAACCTTGCAGCTGCAATGGCCCGCCCTGCCGACCTGCTGGTGCTGGACGAGGCCGGAAGCGCCGAGGAACTGGAGATGGTGGACGTCGGCCAATTAAAAAAGGCCGTCTTGGAACGGCCTGCCGGATGTGAATGCGTCCTGACGGCCCACACGCCGCCCCAGTGGATGCTGGATGCCGCCGATTATTCCACCGAGATGAAATGCCACCGCCACCCCTACCAGAAGGGGATAAAAGCACGAAAGGGGATAGAATATTGACGCCGCAGCATCATCTTCCCGCCGACATCGAGCGGACGAGCTTCCGCATCATCACCGAAGAGCTGGACATGATGGGTCTGACCCCGCCGCCCGAGCACGAAGCCGTGGTCAAGCGGGTCATCCACACCACCGCCGACTTCGACTATGCGCGGAATCTCCGCTTTACCCCCCACGCCGTGGAGCAGGCCGTCAAGGCCCTCCACGTCGGAGCGGTCATCGTGACCGATACGAACATGGCGCTGGCCGGCATCACAAAGCCCGGGCTGGCAAAGCTGGGCGGCATGGCCTGCTGCTACATGGCCGACCCGGAGGTGGCCGCTGCCGCCAAGGAGGCGGGCACCACCCGGGCCGTTGCGGCCATGAAAAAGGCGGCGCAGGAGCACCCCGGGGCGATCCTGGCCGTCGGCAACGCGCCCACGGCCCTGCTGACCATCGCAGAGCAGATCGAAAACGGCCTGCGGCCTGCGCTGGTCATTGGCGTCCCGGTGGGCTTCGTGAATGTGGTGGAGAGCAAAGAGCGGCTCTTTGCCGTCTGCGAAAAGCACGGCGTGCCCGCCATCGCGGCAATGGGCCGCAAGGGCGGCAGCAATGTAGCTGCAGCCATCTGCAACGCCCTCATCTACTCCGCCGCCGAGATGCTCGACCCCTCGGCCCGGGGCTGGAAGTGAGCGATAAGGTTTGGAGGAGCGCAATGAACCCTACAAGAAAGACCGATGAAAGCTTTTACCGGCTGTTTTCCGCGTCTCACACCGTTTCAGAGCATCTGACCAAGCGGGAGGACAGCGAGCTGCGCGATAAATACGACCACAACGCGTTCTGCTATCACAGCCAGCCCTCGGCAGATGAAGTCCGGGCCGCGCTGGCCTACCAGAAAGAGCGGGGAGACACCTTCCTCAAGCTGGAAGGGTACGAGCCGCTGGCCGATGCATTCGGCATGGAGTGCGAAGAGACCCTGACGATGGTTCTGTCCCCGGAAACAGACATCCGCAGCTGGAAAACGAACCCGGACGTCTCGATCAAGGCCCCGGACGCAGACCAGCTGGAACAGCATGAGCTGAAATACTACGGGCCGTTGTACGGGGATGATTACACGGTGCGGAGCAACCGGCGTCTTCGGGAAAAGCTGACCTACCTCGGGGCCTATCTGGGCGGGAAGCTGGTGGGTGATTGCTATATTTTCGCATCCGATGGGTATGTCTGCATGGACGGCCTGCTGGTGGACGAGGATTTCCGGCACCAGTACATCGCCATGACCCTGATGAAGCATATTGCCGAAAAGGCGCAGGAGCGCGGAGAGATCCTGTATCTTCACGCTGACTCCGAGGATACACCGAAGGAACTGTATGCGAAGATGGGATTTCAGGCTGTTGACAAGCTCTATGAATATCTCTGCACCGATTTCTCGAAACTGAAAATATGAACGAATGCGCGCCGGATACGGCGATGGGCCTCCCAATGCGGGAGGCCTTTCTGTTACACCGTCGCCAGCACGGCGAGGATGCTCTGCCAGCGCGGGTTCTCGACGGCAGGCGCACGGCGGATGGGCCGGGGCGTCTGCGCAGGCTGAGGACGCTGAGGACGCTGGGCCGACTGGGGCAGGGGAGAGAGGAGCGCGGCCTGCCACGCGGCGGCAAGCTGCATGGCCTCGGGGCAGCTCTGGAGGGTGCGGCGCTCGGCCCCGGCAAGATAGTCGCCCAGCCAGCAGAGGATGGCCGCGATGTTGAGCTGCTCTGCGGCGCGGGCGCTCCAATAGCTCCAATGGGCGGGACGGCCCACGAACCGCTCCACCGTGATGAGCGCCCCTTCCCGGGCAGAGGAGAGAGCGGCCGTCCCACAACCACCGGCAGTATGGGCCAGCACATAAAGGATGTGCTCCATCCGGCGGCTGTCGAGGGCGTCGTCCCGGATGAAGGCAGAGAAATCCGTCTGGGTCAGCAGACCCTCGGCGGTGGCAGGGAAGCGCCCCGTCAGCTCGCCGGAAGCGTTGTGGCAGCTCTGCCATCCCTTTCGGATGAGCTGAAAGTTCAACTTCTGGCGTCCCATCGTGGAATAGAAGACCCGGGCCTTGCCGCTGACCGGCTCCTGCCGCAGCTCGAGATAGGCGTCCGCACCGCCGAGGTCTTGTACCTTGACACTGAGCACAAGGCGGTACTCGGGCTTCTGGCTGGACATGGCAAGATGCATCTCTTCAAAATAACGTGCGGCATCCATAGTGGTTCTCCTTTCTGTGGGCAGCGTGGGTGTTGTCGGAGGGGTACAGCCCTTTGCTGGTTGTAGTATATCATAAATCACGACAAAATACAACTATAAGTTTGTCAAAAAACCAGAAAATTTTTTGCCTTTCCCACGAAACAAAACGCGTTGGTTGTATGCGACAACAAAAATACGGGGCCGCTGGCAGCAGATACAACTGCACAGCGGCCCCGCAGGCTCTCTTTATAAATAAGAAGCTCAGTCGCCCAGCTCCCGGATCTCGTTCTGGATGAGCCGTCCGGCGGCGCGGGCCAGCTGGTCCATCCCCCGGATGCGGGCCATGTTCTTGCCGTAGATGCGGGAGGCATCGGCGGCGCTGGAGTCCTCGCCCATAAAGACGGCGGAGACCCGCAGGCCCTTGCGCTGGAGCGCCCGCACCTCGGCGGCGGCGTCCTCCACGCCCGCGCTGCCGCCGTAGTCGCGGCCCAGCGGGTCATCGGGAGAGGGTGGGATGCGGCGGCTGTCGTTGGGGGAAGCGTCCGTCAGGAGAATGAGCAGGTGCCGCGCGGCGGGGCCGGGGTCGAAGTCGATGAGGTCGCCTGCGGCCCGCAGAGCCAGACCGTCCCGGTTCCAGCCCGAGGCGAAATACTGGCAGATGCCCTGCAGGCTCTTTTCTTTAAAGCCCTTGAGCACCCGGAGGACGGTGTAGCCTCGCAGGCTGGAAAAGCAGCTCACCCGCACCGGGATGCCGCAGGCCGCGAGGCTCTGGGCAAGGATAGACCCCTGCGCCGCGATGACCTCCTGACAGTGGAGGCGGGAGGCCGAGGCGTCCAGCAGGAGATCGACGGTAAAGGAGGGGTGATTCTCCTCCTCTGCACAGCGGAACACCCGGCCATCGTCCATGACGGTGCGCCAGACCCGCCCGGGGTCGAGACTGCCGCTGCGGGCCACCCGGGCGTTGGGCTGCTGGTGGACGAGGATGCAGTTGCGGATCTGTTCGGAGAGCCGGAGCACGACGCTGCGGTGAAGCTCAAGGTTTTTCGCGTAATAGGCCCGGTTCCGCTCGGCCTGAAGCTGGGCCTGCTCGGCCAGATGCTTTGCCTCGGGGGTGGGGGCCTGTTCCGGGCTGGGCACGCCGGAGGCGAACCAGAGATGACAGCCCAGATGCTCGCCGGTGCAAAGCTCCTGCTCGGCCTTCCGCAGCCGTTCGGGCGGGTAGAGCGACCGGCCAAAGCAGCTTTCGATGTAGGCGCGGTCTTCCTCGGCGCGCTGGCGCAGGGTGACGTGGGCCAGCCGCTTGTCCGCATGGACACCGCCGCCGGAGGCATCCACCGCGCCGGAGTGCTCCACCGTCACCCGGTCGGTCTTTATCATCTGGGTGGGCATGGTGCGGGTCATGAGGGACGCCAGCAGGCCGTCCAAGTGGAGGTGCAGCCCGGCTTTCTGGTGCACCGTCCCGTCGAACAGCTCGAACTTGGCGTAGACGGCCAGCAGCGCGGCTTTCAGCTCCTCGGGGCGAGGGGGCGTTTCGGGGCTGAGGGCAGCGCTGAGGCTCTTTTCGTAGGGGGTCATGACGGGCGGCGTCCGGCCCTGCACGGCCCGCCAGCGTGCAGCCTGCATGGAGTAGACCAGCTGGTTCTTCGCCATCCACTCCTGCCGCGAGAGCTTGTACTGGATGCCGAAAAAATAATCCGCATGGGCGCGGCGGAGGGCCGAAAGCACCGGGCGGCCGGGCAGCTCGAGGGCGTAAGCTGCGCTTTCGAGGTAGAGCCAGCTCAGATCGTCCAGCATGGTCTGCCGGAGGTCGCCCTCCCATGTGTCGAAGAGGCTGCGCACCAGCGCGTCGCCGTAGTATTTGTGCACCAGCCCCACGATGCAGTTCATGTAAAAATCAATGGTGCCGTCGGTGTTCCGGGCGAGGAACAGCGGCTCGAAGCCGTAGGCTCCTGCCGCCGCCCACACCTGATTGGCGGCACGCCGCTCTTCGGCGGTGTAGCTCTGCGCTTCCATCGGAATGCTCCTTTAGCCGAAGAGCTTTGCGGCGGTGAGCTGGGCCGGGATGCGGGCGGCAATGGCATCCCGGATGAGGCCCTGTTCGTAGGAGTCGAAGGCTTTGTTGGTGATGCCCATGTCCAGCGCAGCCCCGGCAGCGACGCCCCGGCGCATCAGGCGCAGAGCGTCCAGCATCCCGCGCAGGTCGAGGGCTTTGGTGGAGATCTCCGCGCTGTCGCATTTTTTCTGCAAGTCGAGGAAGAGGAGGGCAAACTGCCGGACGTATTTGCCGTTCAGGTCGGGAAACTGGGTGCGCAGGAGCTTTTCAAGGTTCTCTTCGGTGATGGTGGGCATCTGGATGACCACAAAACGGGAGGTCAGCGCCTCGTTCAGCTCCCGGGTGCCTGCATAGCCGTAGTTCATGGTGGCGATGAAGCGGGTCTCCTCGGTCAGCGGGATGCGGTCGTAGCCCGGCACATCGATGGCCCGGCGAAAATCCAGCACGGCGTGGAGGACGGCCAGCGCCTCGTTTTTGGCCATATTGATCTCATCCAGCACGCCGAAGCCGCCGCTCTGGGCGCAGCGGTAGACCGGGCCGGGCCGGAACTTTACCTGTCCGCCCTCGAAGGTGTCCATGCCGATGAGGGAGGCTGCGTCCATGTTGACGTGGAACGAGATGTCCCACGCGGGACGCCCGAAGGCGGCGGCAAGGTTCTCTGCCAGCACGTTCTTGCCGGTGGCCTTGCCGCCCGCCAGCAGCAGGTTCTCGCCGCAGAGCAGAGCGGCCAGCGCCTGCTCCCACACCTCTCTGCCGTAGTAGACGAAAGCAGGGGCCGGGATGCGGGGACGCAGGGCCTCGGCCAGCGGGTGGGCGGCGCGGTATTCTTCCACAGCCCGCAGCAGGTCGGGGGAGACCCCCTCCTGCCGCAGCGTATCCATCAGACCAGATGTTTCAGACATCAATGACATCTCCTTGCGGTTGGCAGTGCCAAACCGAAATTTCACCCTTATCATAGCACAATCGGCGTGGTTTGTGTAGAGCTTTGGCAGGCAAAAAAGCGGCAAAGAAGCAGAGAGAACACAGGGGAAGCGGATCCAAAAAATTTCAGCCAGAACGGGCAGATCTCAGGAATAAATTGACAGAGCGTGTGGAATGAGATAAAATATCTTTCGTTGTGTTAAAATCAGGAAGTCGTTTTCGTAAGCATTGCACACCGCTTACAAAAACAGCTTCCAAAGAAAGGCGTAAACTATCATGCTCGAAACCATCACAGCCGTCAATCAGGCGGTCAACAGCTTCATTTGGGGCATCCCGGCGATGGTCTGCATCATCGGCGTGGGCCTGCTGCTCAGCGTGCGGACCGGCTTTTTGCAGATCCGGAAATTCCCCTATGCCATCCGCACCACCATCGGACGCATCTTCCGCAGGAAGGACGCCTCCGACGGCGCAATGACGCCGTTTCAGGCGGTCTGCACCGCGCTGGCTGCGACCGTCGGCACCGGCAACATCGCCGGCGTGGCGGGCGCGATCGCCATCGGCGGGCCGGGCGCGGTGTTCTGGATGTGGTGCTCGGCTCTGCTGGGCATGTGTACCAAATTCTCCGAAGTGACGCTGGCCGTGCATTTCCGCGAGCGGAACAAAAACGGCGAGCTGGTGGGCGGCCCCATGTACTATATCAAGAACGGCCTTGGCAGCCGGTGGCAGTTCCTCGCGGTCCTCTACTCCCTGTTCGGCGTGCTGACTGTCTTCGGCACCGGCAACGCCACGCAGGTGAACACCATCGTCACCGCCATCGACTCAGCCCTGCTGGCTACCGGCAGCGGCCTGAACGGCATCCTGCCCACCCTCAACCTCATCGTGGGCGTCGTAGTGGCCATGATGGTGGCAATGGTGCTGCTGGGCGGCGTCAAGCGCATCGGCAGCGTCACCGAGAAGCTGGTGCCCTTTATGGCGCTGTTCTACATTGTACTGGCGCTGGGCGTCGTGGCGCTCAACTACCGCCGCTTCCCGGCGGTCCTTGCCTCCATCGTCGGCGGTGCATTCGACCCGCAGGCCGTCACCGGCGGTGCCATCGGCAGCGTCTTTCTCAGTATGCAGAAGGGCGTCTCCCGCGGCATCTTCTCCAACGAGGCCGGCCTCGGCACAGGCTCCATCGCCCACGCCTGCGCCGACACCCACAAGCCGGTCAAGCAGGGAATGTTCGGCATCTTCGAGGTCTTTGCCGATACCATCGTCATCTGCACCCTGACCGCCATGGTCATCCTGTGCAGCGGCGTGCCGGTGGGCTACGGCAGCGCGGCAGGCGCGGAGCTGACCATCTCCGGCTTCACGGCCACCTACGGTGGCTGGTCGTCCATCTTCACGGCAGTGGCACTCTGCTGCTTCGCGTTCTCCACCATCATCGGCTGGGGCCTGTACGGCTCCCGGTGCATCGAGTTCCTGTTCCACACCGACAAGGTGGTCGGGCCGTTCCTCGTGGTCTACTCCTTCGTGTCCATTCTGGGCGCGACGGTGGACCTCGGGCTGCTGTGGAGCATCGCCGACACCTTCAACGGCCTGATGAGCATCCCGAACCTCATCGCCCTGCTCCTGCTCTCCGGCACAGTGGCAAAGCTCACGAAGGAGTTCTTCGCGGGCGAAGGGGCACAGAAATAAAGAGTTACTTAGAGCGGAACACGGCAGGTGCATTTTAATGTGCATCTGCCGTGCTTTTTGTATATTGTGATAAAATACGGAGTCTGCCTTTGTGAAACAGGACGAAATATGGCTTTTGAGAGCCGAACAACTTGACAAATGGATACAGGGGGGGGGTAGAATCGGAAACAGCAGAAACGCTCTTCTGCAAATTCTCAAAACCTGAGGAGGAAACGATATGAAAATCATGAAAAAATTGATGGCTTTGGCTCTGGCCAGCGCCCTCGCCCTGACCCTGCTCACCGGCTGCGGCGGAGGCGGTGGTGGCGGCGGTGCCATTTCCGACGGTAACGGAGGAACGATAACGATCAGCGGCACCCAAAATGCTAACACGGAATTCTCCAAAGCATTTATCAATGCACAGGCATCGACTGGCATCAATATGAGCTATGAGGCGGCGAAAGGCGCAAAAGCTCAGAAATTCATGGAAGTAGTTGTCGATTTGGCGAAAAAGAACCCTAATCAAAAGCTTGATGAGCAGTTTGTGTTGAAAATACTCGATAAGGCGGGAATTGATGTTACAGAAGAGATGGTTTTCATGACCAACAAGACAAACACAACATATCAGGTGGGTGAGATTAGGGATCAGATGTCCGAATGGAAGAGTGGATTGGCTGATGAAGGCGTCTCCATTGATTACAACGGGGCAACCTTCGGATATATTGTTGCAAAAAATGGTGAAGAACAGCTTATGTGCATAGTGGTTGGGTACACTGCAACTTAAGAAATAATCACATTATGGAATAAGGCGCCCTCCGGAATCACACCGGAGGGCGCTTTTTTTGCGGTCTGCAAGCGTGGAACTTTGTTCACTTTTTCTGCAAAAATACAAAAAAGTATAAAAATTTCATGAGAATCATAAGAAATGACATTGAAAATGTTTTAACAAAGTGGTAAAGTAGAAGCAAAGAGAGTCGTGCCTGCCGCCCGGCGGGACGCAAAATTGGGAGGTTTATTACCAATGGCTGATCGTATCGTTCTGAACACCATTTCCTACCATGGCCACGGCGCCATCGAGAACATCGTGCCCGAGCTGACGGCCCGCGGCTACAAGAAGGCTTTCGTCTGCTCTGACCCCGACCTCATCAAGTTCGGCGTCACCAAGAAGGTCACGGACCTGCTGGATGCTGCAAACTTCGCCTACGCCGTCTACAGCGAGATCAAGCCCAACCCCACCATCGCCAACGTGCAGGACGGCGTGGCCGCCTTCAAGGCCGCTGAGGCAGACTGCATCGTGACCATCGGCGGCGGTTCTTCGATGGACACCGCAAAGGCCATCGGCATCATCATCAACAACCCCGAGTTCGCCGATGTGCGCTCTCTGGAAGGCGTCGCTCCCACCAAGAAGCACGCCGTCTTTACCATCGCTGTCCCCACCACCGCCGGTACTGCCGCTGAAGTCACCATCAACTACGTCATCACCGACGTGGAGAAGAAGCGCAAGTTCGTCTGCGTCGATACCAACGATATTCCGGAGATCGCCGTCGTCGATCCCGATATGATGTCCTCTATGCCCAAGGGCCTGACCGCCGCCACCGGTATGGACGCTCTGACCCACGCCATCGAGGGCTACATCACCAAGGGCCACTGCGTCA
>OKSX01001359.1_pt1 | contig 12547 bp, 9 predicted proteins | sample 1606391 | NCBI WGS metagenome assembly OKSX01 (sample SAMEA3879578, study PRJEB24766) | human gut metagenome | biome: human-associated habitat; feature: feces | place: USA | collected 1985/1987
GCAACAAAAGTGCCTTGCCGGACAATCAAAACCACCCGGTTTTACCTATTTTTATAGCCGTTTTTAGAGAAAAAGGCTCTGTTTTTTTCTTTGGTATATTTCATGCGATTTCCGGGTTTTGGTGCGGTTGCCCTGGTTGTTCAAACCTGTTTGAGAGGATTTCCGGCTTTTTTCCTATCTTTGCCGCCAATTAAGCAGTATCTGGAAAATTACGAAATTTTCCGCCATGAATGCATGCTTCGCCTAAAGAATTAAATCTCTTATTAATATAGTAATTAAGCAAAAAAATGAAACGTATAGTTTTTTTGGATTATGTACGCGTGTTCGCATGTTTCCTTGTTATGGTCGTCCACGCCAGTGAAAACTTTTACGGTGCCCCCGGTTCGACGGACATGGTGGGACCGCAAGCCTTTCTGGCAAATGAGTCAGACCGGCTATGGGTGTCCATATACGATGGGTTTTCGCGTATGGCCGTGCCGTTGTTTATAATAGTCTCCGCTTTTCTTCTTGCGCCGATGAAGGAAGGGCAGACCATGTGGCAGTTCTATCGTCGGCGTTGTATCCGCATTCTACCACCGTTTTTCATATTCATGATACTCTACAGTACTCTGCCGATGTTGTGGGGGCAGATTGATGGAGCGACCTCGATCAAGGATCTGTCGCGGATATTTCTGAACTTCCCGACGCTGGCCGGGCATCTATGGTTTATGTATCCCTTGATCAGCATTTACCTGTTTATTCCTATCATCTCGCCCTGGTTGAGCAGAGTGACGGTCAAAGAAGAACGTTTCTTTATCGGGTTGTTTCTCTTGTCGACCTGTATGCCATATCTGAACCGTTGGTTCGGAGAAGTGTGGGGACAGTGCTTTTGGAACGAATACCATATGCTGTGGTATTTCTCCGGTTACTTAGGCTATCTTGTGCTCGCACATTATATACATGTCCATCTGACCTGGAACCGTTCCAAACGTTTTATTATCGGAATTGTTTCGATGCTCATTGGTGCAGCTATTACCATATATTCGTTCTATGTTCAGGCCGTTCCCGGAGAAATACTCCCCACGCCCGTGCTGGAAATAGGGTGGGCTTTCTGCACCATCAACTGTGTGTTGCTTACGGCCGGCACGTTCCTGATGTTCAGTTGTATTGAACTTCCCGAAACTCCGCGCTTCGTATTGGAACTCTCTAAACTCAGCTATGGGATGTATCTGATGCATATCTTTTGGCTCGGTCTGTGGGTGGCGGTGTTCAAGTCCGTCTTGCCGTTACCGACTGTTGCCGCCATTCCTGTGATTGCGACATGTACGTTCATTTGCTGCTTCGTGACAACCAAGGTTATTTCGCTCATTCCGGGCGGCAAATGGATCGTCGGGTAGAATATATTCGTTTGTTACTTTCGATTTTCACTTTGTAAGGGGTAAAAAGATCGTTATCCCTTCATTTATTCTAAAATATTCTAAAATCAGCGACAGCAATTCTGTAATCAGTGGCAGTGATTATATAATTGCTGTCGCTGATTTTGTAATTGCTGCCATTGATTACAGAATATTTCGTGTGTCCGTACCGAATTTTGGCGGTCGAAATAGAGCGTATCAGAAAAAAAGTTTACATTTGCCACCGAATCGGTTCTGTATTTCCCGTTCGGGAATATGGATTAAAAGGGAATCGGGTGTAAATCCCGGACAGTCCCGCTGCTGTGAAGCTCCGTTTTAACATCTTGGAACTACTTTCGCCACTGACTTGTTATAATTAAGTCGGGAAGGCTTCAGGATGGGAGTCAGTCAGAAGACCTGCCGTTCATTATAAGGTTCATATCCTCGTGGGTTAGGCTATGGATGCGAAACATAAATACAATAAATATGATAAGAAAAGTTCTGATTGCGAATCGGGGCGAGATAGCTGTGAGGGTTATGCGCTCCTGTCGCGAAATGGGGATACGGTCGGTGGCTGTTTTTTCGGAAGCAGACCGGACGGCACGTCATGTCCTTTATGCCGACGATGCGGTCTTGATAGGACCGGCAGCATCAAAAGATAGTTACCTGAATATCGAAAAGATCATCCGAGCAGCCAAGCAACACAAGGTGGATGCGATTCATCCCGGATATGGTTTCCTGTCCGAGAATGCGGATTTTGCCCGCCGGTGCAAAGAAGAAGGAATCGTCTTTATCGGCCCGTCGGCAGAAACGATGGAGGCGATGGGAGATAAAATATCCGCCCGCAAGCGGATGATAGACGCCGGCGTGCCGGTCGTTCCTGGCACGCAGCAGCCTTTGCAGGATGTTGGAGAAGCATGCCGGGTCTGCCGGGAGATCGGTTTCCCGGTCATGCTGAAAGCCTCGATGGGAGGCGGTGGAAAGGGAATGCGTCTGATCCATAAGGAAGAAGAGGTGGAAGAGGCTTACAACGCCGCTCGCTCGGAGTCGCTCTCTTCTTTTGGTGACGATACAGTTTATCTGGAAAAGTACGTGGAGGGACCACATCATATCGAGTTCCAGATTTTAGGCGACAATTACGGGAATGTGGTCCATCTCTGCGAACGCGAATGCTCTGTGCAACGCCGTAACCAGAAAATTGTCGAGGAAAGTCCGTCGCCGTTCATTACGCCGGAACTGCGGAAAGAGATGGGCGAGAAGGCGGTTGCGGCTGCTAAGGCCGTCGACTATTCCGGTGCCGGGACGATCGAGTTCCTGGTCGATAAACACCGTAATTTTTATTTTCTCGAAATGAACACCCGTTTGCAGGTGGAGCATCCGATTACCGAAGAGGTGTTGGGGCTCGACTTGGTAAAGGAGCAGCTTCGTATTGCCGACAACGAACCGTTGCATATCCGGCAGGAAGATATATCCCAGCGTGGGCATGCTATCGAATGCCGGATCTGTGCCGAAGATACCGCCAACAATTTCATGCCATCTCCCGGCATTATCCGCCAGCTGACCGAACCGAACGGGATCGGAGTGCGAATCGACAGCTATGTCTATGAAGGTTATGAGATTCCGGTCTATTATGACCCGATGATCGGCAAGCTGATCGTGTGGGCTACCAGCCGCGAGTATGCGATCGAACGAATGAGGCGTGTCTTACACGAATACAAGATTACCGGGCTGAAGACGAATATCAGCTATCTCAGGCGGATCATGGATATACCTGATTTTGTGCATGGAACCTACGATACGTCGTTTATCGGAAAGCATGGCGAGGAGCTGCAACATCCGGTGAACCCCGGAGACGAGCATGAATCGGAAAATATCGCCATGATCGCTGCTTATATGGATTACCTGATGAACCTGGAGGAGAACGCATCGGGCTCTTCGGTGGACAACCGTCCGATCAGCCGTTGGCGTGAGTTCGGGTTGCAGAAAGGTGTGTTAAGGATTTGAAAAATTGTTTATAATGGAAATACATATTGGAAACCGGGTGGCTGATGTGGAGCTGCTTGGAAAGGATGGAAACAAGGTGCGGCTCGACATAGACGGACAGCCCTACGAGGTGGATATCGTGATGGCTGAGAACGGGGCTTGTTCGATCTTGCATGACGGACATTCTTACAATGCCGAGCTGATCCGTTCGGGAGGAGGAAAGAACTATCAGGTCAACACGCTTTTCTCCTCTTATTCGGTCGACATAATCGATTCGCAGGCCAAATATCTACGTATGCGCAAGAACAGCGAAGAGAAGCAGGGCGACAAGGTTGTATCGCCGATGCCCGGAAAGGTCATGAAGATTCCTGTGAACGAAGGAGACCTTCTGTCTGCCGGGGATATCGTGGTGGTGCTCGAAGCCATGAAGATGCAGAGCAACTATAAGGTCAGCTCTGATTGTCGGGTACGTGAAATCCTGGTGAAGGAAGGAGACACGGTAAACGTGAATCAGGTGTTGATGACATTGGAAGTAATTAATCAGGAAGAAAATGCAGAAAGAAGAGATATATAAGAAGTTTGAAGAACTAGATAAAGTGGCTGCTCTGGGTGGCGGCGTAGTTCGTATCGATAAGCAACATGAGGCGGGGCGTATGACAGCCCGTGAACGTATTGATATGTTGCTGGATAAAGGTACGTTTGTTGAACTGGATAAGTTCGTGACGCATCGATGTACGAATTTCGGCATGGAGAAAAACAAGATTCCGGGAGACGGTGTCGTTTCTGGATATGGTAAGATCGAAGGTCGTCAGGTCTTTGTCTACGCCTACGATTTTACAGTTTACGGAGGAACGCTCAGTTCGACCAATGCCGCCAAGATCGTAAAGGTTCAGACGCTAGCTCTGAAAAATGGTGCGCCTGTGATCGCATTGAACGATTCGGGAGGTGCGCGTATCCAGGAAGGAGTCGGTAGCCTGGCAGGTTATGCGTCGATCTTCTATCAAAATACGATGGCCTCCGGGGTGGTTCCCCAGATTTCGGCTATCCTCGGTCCTTGTGCCGGTGGAGCTTGTTACTCGCCGGCACTGACCGATTTCATTTTTATGGTGAAAGAGAAGAGCCATATGTTCATAACCGGACCGGATGTCGTGAAGGCCGTTACGCATGAGACGGTGGAGAAAGAGGAATTGGGAGGCGCCTATGTGCATAGCAGTAAAAGTGGCGTGACGCATTTCGTGTGTGATACGGAGGAGGAAACGTTGATGAGTATCCGCGAGCTGCTGAGCTTCCTGCCGTCAAACAATATGGAGGATGCGCCGTCTCTCCCGTGTTCTGACGATATCCGTCGTGAAACGGAAACGTTACAGACGGTGATTCCCGATGATCCGAACGTGCCGTATGATATGAAGGACGTGATCGAGCCGGTGGTCGACAATCATTATTTTTTCGAAGTGATGTCTCATTTTGCAAAGAATGTGGTGGTCGGCTTTGCCCGTCTGGGTGGCCAGTCGGTTGGTATTGTGGCGAATCAGCCGGCTTTCCTAGCTGGTGTGCTGGATATCGATGCCTCGGACAAGGCGGCTCGTTTCATTCGTTTTTGCGATTGCTTCAATATCCCGCTGGTGACGTTTGAGGACGTACCCGGCTTTTTACCCGGCTGTCAGCAGGAGCATGACGGGATTATCCGCCACGGGGCGAAGATCGTTTACGCTTATGCCGAGGCGACAGTTCCCAAAATTACGTTGATTACGCGTAAAGCTTACGGCGGCGCTTATATCGTGATGTCGAGCAAACCGATCGGCGCCGACATCAACTTGGCTTACCCGATGGCGGAAATCGCAGTGATGGGAGCCGAAGGGGCTGTCAATATCCTGTACCGGAAAGCGGAAGGAGAAGAAAAAGCACAGGCTATGAAGGCATACAATGAACAGTTCTCGAATCCTTATCGAGCAGCCGAATTAGGATTTATCGATGAGATCATCATGCCCCGTCAGACACGTTACAAGTTGATACAGGCGCTTGAAATGGCAAAAAATAAGAGCCAGAGCAATCCGCCAAAGAAACATGGCAATATGCCTTTGTAAATCAAGGACGTCGATTTGAAAATTATAAATAACTAACATGGTGAACAAAAGAATCATTCGACAGAATCAATAGAATTGATTAGAGGAAGGCTTGCTTGTGAAAGTCAGCCTTCTTACTTTTGTGCCCGCATTTAATAGAGAAAAGACAAAAAGGATGGAAAAAGAGACTTTGACAGACCGGGAGGTTTTGTTGTTACGGAGAAAACTGGACTTATTACTCCGTACGGGAAAATTGCTGATGGAGAGTGCCGCGGATACGAACCGCATCGAACGGAACATGAAGCGTGTGGCTGCTTTTATGGGGATTCCTGAAGAAAAGCTTCATCTGGATATCAGATGGACGATGATTATGGTGAATGTGAGCGACGAGACACATTCCTTTTCAAAATTTCAGAAGTGTGAGAAGCATGGTATCAATATGACGACCATTACGGAGGTCAGCCATCTGTCATGGAAGGCGATTGAACAAGACTATTCGTTGGACCAGTATGAGGAAGAGCTTGAGCGGATTGCGCGTAAACCTCGTAACTATATGCCTTACCTGGTGGCAATCGGTGCAGGGTTTGCCTGTGGCGGTTTCTGTAAGTTGTTCGGCTGTGACTGGATCGCGTTTTTGTTCGCTTCTATTTGTGCATTTGTCGGATTCCGTGTCCGAGCGCGTTGTATCGAGTTCGGGATAAATGTGTATATGAGTATTGCGATTGCGGCGTTTGTGGCGACTTGTCTGGCGTATGCTTCTTCTTTTTCGGGGCTGTCATCCACGCCTTACCATCCGTTGCTAGCTTGTGCTCTGTTTATCGTGCCGGGAGTACCGTTAATCAATTTTGTGGATGACATGATTGACAATCATTTGCTTGTCGGGATTACGCGGGCGGCCAATACGATGATGATGGTCGGAGCGATGACGTTCGGGATTGCTTTTGCCATGCGGGTGTTGGTAATGAACGATATAGAGATCGACCATAAGTTCAGTGAATTGAGCATGGTGCCGCATGATCCTTATTATATTTATGCCATTGCGGCGGCTATTGCAGCGATGGGTTTTTCAATGATTTTCAATATCCAGCGACGTTTGTTGTGGGTTGTGGCTTTAGGGGGGATCATTGCAGTGTGTACCCGTAATTTTGTGAATTTTGAGTTGGGATATGGTCCGGTGATCGGTTCGTTTATGGGAAGTTTTGTCGTGAGTCTGATTGCGGTAAAGGCGGTCCATTGGTTCGATGTCCCCAATCATGTGTTAACGATCCCGTCTGTTATCCCAATGATTCCGGGAGTGCTGATGTATCGTTCGTTGTTTGCTTTTATCAACCTGCACGGGGTGATTGGTGAAGTGACCAATGCTTTTGCCAACGGGATCAATTCGGCTTTAATTATCCTGTGTATCTCTTTAGGTGTTGCCGTTCCGAATATCTTCGCTCGTCGCTACATTGCCAAAGACCGCCAGCGTTATCTTGAAGAAGAACTTGAAAAACGCAGGCAGCGTGGTAAGTTCATTGAATGGTAAGGAGATTCATGAATTATGAGTTGTAAAAAATTCATAAATCATAATTCAGTTCCAACAAGACAGTCTTGTTGGCTTTTAGGGAAGCTTTGACATCGATCAGGCGTTGGTTGCTGCTGCCACGGAAAAGAAGGCTTTCATCGCGTAGGGCTTGTTTGAATTTACCATCTACCAAGACGTCGATGTATTTGAGCAGCTCTGCCTGTTTCGGATTGTCCAAAAGACGCTCGAAAGTATAGCCGGTATAACACCAGATGTTTTTCCGGCTTTTTTCTTTGATCGCCTGTGCCAGCTTGGTGAAACCTTCCGGTTGGAACATGGGGTCGCCGCCGCTGAAGGTCACGTTGGCAAAGTCGTCTGCCAAGACCTTCGTTAGAATCTCTTCCGTCGATATTTGTTTCCCCTTTTTAATGTCCCACGATTCGGGATTATGACAGCCAGGACAAGCGTTCGGACAACCTGCCGCATAGATCGCGGTCCGGAATCCCGGACCGTCGACAGTTGTATCTTCTATGATATCAATGATGGAAAGCACTTTGGAATTTGAAAATTAAGAATTGAAAAATAAAATGCTTGATTTATAAGCTTCAATTCTTGGTTTATAATATAACTGTATTATATCTCTCGCAATCTTCAATTTTTAATTATGGACGACCCTGTCGTTCAGTTCTGCCAGTTTCGCTTTGTTCCAGCGATCTGTCGTACCGACCAGGTAGCCGGTGATGCGCTGTAGTTTGTCGAGATGGGTACTGCCGCATTTCGGACATTTCTCCAAATGGGTTTCCGCATTTTCGTAGCCGCAGTCGAGGCAGCGGTTACGATTGTGGTTGACGGAACCGTAGCCAATGTTATAACGGTCCATCATATCGACAACTTGCATGATCACTTCCGGGTTATGGGTCGCGTCTCCATCCATTTCGACATAGAAGATATGGCCTCCGCGTGTCATCTCATGATAGGGAGCTTCCACTTCCGCTTTGTGACGAGCGCTGCATTTGTAGTAGACGGGTACATGATTGGAGTTTGTATAATAGTCGCGGTCCGTAATACCGGACAACGAACCGAATTGCTTACGGTCACGACGGGTAAACTTACCAGACAAGCCTTCGGCTGGTGTTGCCAGTACGCTGTAATTATGCTGGTATTCTTCTGAAAACTGATTGGCCCTGTTACGGATATAGCTGACGATCTTCAGGCCTAACTCCTGTGAAGCCGCATTTTCGCCGTGGTGTTTGCCGGTGAGGGCGACCAGGCATTCTGCCAGACCGATAAAACCGATCCCCAATGTACCCTGATTGATAACGGGTGCGATCGTGTCGTTCGGTTTCAATTTCTCGCTACCCAGCCAAAGAGATGACATCAGCAACGGGAACTGTTTGGCATATGCCGTTTTTTGGAATTCCATGCGTTCGTGTAGTTGGCGGGCGGTTATATCCAGCATGTGGTCGAGCTTGGCAAAGAATTGGGCGATCCGTTCTTCCTTGTTTTCAATGTGCATGCATTCGATAGCGAGGCGTACGATATTGATTGTCGAGAAAGAGAGGTTACCGCGGCCGATAGATGTTTTCGGACCGAAGCGGTTCTCGAATACACGCGTGCGGCATCCCATGGTCGCAACTTCGTGCATATAACGTTGCGGATCATCGGCACGCCAGTCTTCGCTCTGGTTGAATGTCGCGTCGAGGTTGAGGAAGTTCGGGAAGAAACGGCGAGCTGTAACCTTGCAGGCAAGCTGGTAAAGGTCGTAGTTACGGTCTTCCGGCAGATAGCTTACCCCGCGTTTCTTTTTCCATATCTGAATCGGGAAGATGGCCGTTTCGCCATTGCCGACTCCGCGATATGTGCTTTTCAATATCTCGCGAATGATACAGCGTCCTTCGGCAGAAGTGTCCGTTCCGTAATTGATGGAACTGAATACTACTTGGTTGCCTCCACGAGAATGGATGGTGTTCATATTGTGGATAAAGGCTTCCATCGATTGATGCACGCGGCTGACAGTTTTATTGACGGCATGTTGGATGATACGTTCGTCGCCACTCAATCCTTCGAGCGGACGATTCACATAGTCATCCAGTTTCTGCTGGTAGAGATGTGAATAATTCTGTCCGTTCAGTTCTTCCAGGTTCTTGATTTCTTCGATAAAACTATTGCGCACGTAAGGAGCCAGATAGAAATCGAATGCCGGGATCGCCTGACCACCATGCATTTCGTTCTGGGCTGTTTCGAGCGAGATACAGCCTAAAATACTGGCTGTTTCGATACGCTTTGCCGGGCGTGATTCGCCATGTCCGGCTGAAAAACCGTATTTCAGGATGTGGTCTAACGGATGTTGTACGCATGTGAGGCTCTTGGTCGGATAATAGTCTTTATCATGGATATGCAGATAGTTGTTTTCTACCGCCTCCTTGACCTCTTCGCTCAACAAGTAATCGTCGACGAACGGCTTGGTCGTTTCGCTGGAGAACTTCATCATCATGCCGGCGGGCGTGTCAGCATTCATATTGGCATTCTCGCGGGTGATGTCGTTGGATTTGATATTGATGATCTCCAGGAACATATCGCGTGTCTTGGCTTTGCGGGCGATACTGCGCTGGTTACGGTAAGCTATGTATTTTTGTGCAACGTCTTTGCGGCTACTGTTCATCAGTTCCAACTCGACAGCGTCTTGGATGGCTTCGACAGTCATTTGCGAGTCGCCTTTGAAAGAAATATGATCCGTGATCTGGCGAACCAGCTCCCGGTCTTCCCCGTTTTCTGTGTGCAACATCGCTTTGCGGATAGCTGTTGCTATCTTTTCTTCGTTGAATCCAACGATACGTCCATCACGTTTAATAACTGTCTGAATCATGATAAATTTATTATTGAGGTTTGTGAATTTTGTAGTTGCAAAAGTATATAGTATAACAATATGGTAAACTTTTTGGAAAACTTTTATGTAGTTAAAATATGTCAATTTGCTGATATGCAATTATAAATTTTGAGTAATTGGAAAACTTTAAATGGCTATCATGTTTTAATGTTGTCCAAAAGTGTATATCTTTTTCAACTTTTCGTGTATAATGTGGAAAACTTCTGAAGGAAGTGTTAACGTGAAAAAATAACTTGGAAAAGAGATACACGCTATGCTTTTTTTGTCTAATTTTGTCTTCGGATCGGTTTCGTATGATCAAATCAGATGATACGGATTAAAAGGGAATCGGGTGAAAATCCCGGACAGTCCCGCTGCTGTAAGCTTCAAAACGGATTGGGCAATTCTTTTATGCCACTGACGCGAGTTGGGAAGGCGCTCATACCGGAAGTAAGTCAGAAGACCTGCAACGCATATTTTTTCGACGGCTTCGAGGATAGGCCGGAAGAGAACTGTGAAGCCGTAGGCTTTTGCCTTTCTTTATTTCCGTTTCCCGTAGCTATTTACTTGTTTTTAATTATTTTGCCATAATAATTAGGAAAAGAGGCATGAATCTGTGGGTGGGATGAGCTCCGCCTCGATTCATGCTTTCCTTTTATGAGTGTGATTAATCTTCCGGCTTTTGTCGTATAAACCTTTTTTTCGTACCTTTGTGCGTTTCCTCCATAAAGAGAGGAAGATAAATACGACTTCAAATTTGTATATGGAAATGAGAAAAACAGTATTATATGGCGTTTTGGCCTTTTGTTTGGTTGTGTTGAATTCTTGTTTGGGAGACCCGGCTACCCAATTGACGATGGCAAACCAGGCAGGGGTAGTGGTGACCGGTTACGGACCTGGTAAGGCTATTTATACCAAGGGGGACGTAGTGGTCTCTTCGGAAGACTTCCAGAATGCCAATGTGGAAAACGGAGAATGTATTTTGTTTGATTATTCCATCGATTACGGGGTCGCAAACAATATGGGGGCAGGGACGGATACCAGTTATACCGAGGCTATTATTTATGAAAATACGATCTCGGAGGTTAATCGTTGGAACTTCTATAATACGTTGACCGATACCTCTATTGTTGCAAAGGACGAACTGTTGCTTTCTTCCCTCCAGGCGCGTTCCGCTTATATCAGAGGCAATTTGTTCCTGTTCACGGAGATAAGCAATCACCCGGCAAACCAAGTGGACAGTTTCTCTTTGTCCTATAATTCGGATAAATTGTTGGGAGACGATAATATTTATAGCCTCTACCTCCGCACGATCAGAATCAAGGCGGACACGACAAGAGGCGAGGCGATGATTATTCCTTGTGCGTTCAATATCGAAGATCTGGTGAAAAAGGCGGAAAAGAATCATTCGGATGAACTGAAGTTCCGGATTAACTATGCATATTCGTTCGGGAAGGATTCTGCATCGATAAACTGGAAAAGTTCCGACGTGTTTACAATAGACTTGACAGGAAAAGGCAAATAAAATGATAAATAGCAAACGAGCGTATTGAAAAATGTATAAAGAGATATTTAAATTGGTTGTAGCCATCATCTCCCAGCCGGGAAAGGCGTGGGATATTCTGACGAGAAAAGAAGAAAAGGACGATGAGTTTTTATCCCGGTTTGTGTATCCTCTCATCGGATTCGTTACGGTTGCTGCTTTTTTAGGCGTGCTGTTCACTCGGAAGGAGTTTGATGTCGAACTGGCGTTGAAGTCGTCTATCCGGACATTAGTCGCTGCGTTCGGCGGCTTTTATCTGGCTTCCTATTTGCTGAATGAGATTTGGCAGGGATGGTTCAAACGGGAGAAGGATATGAAACTGTGTCAACGCTTTGTCGGCTATTCGTCTTCGTTGATGTTTGCATTGAACATCGTGTTGATGTTACTTCCGGAGTTTTTCTTTTTGCGTATATTTGTGTTATATACATTTTATATCGTATGGGAAGGGGCCGGCCCTTATATGCAGGTGGAGGAGAAGATACGCCTGAAGTTTGTCGGGACCGCGACCGGTCTGATTTTGCTGACGCCCTGGTTGATCGAGGTAATTCTTTCCATGCTGATGCCCGGTTTACGTTTTTGATAGGAGAATAAGATGAAAGAGAAGATTAGTAATAACATACAGATAAAGAACAAGCGGGCGACTTTCGATTATGAGTTGCTCGACACGTTTACGGCAGGGATCGTGCTGACCGGTACGGAGATCAAATCGATACGCTTGGGAAAGGCGAGTCTGGTTGATACGTTTTGTATTGTGGAGAAGGGGGAATTGTGGGTGAAGAATATGTATGTGGCAGAATATTTCTACGGGACATACAATAACCATACGGCTCGCCGTGACCGCAAGCTGTTGCTGACTAAAAAGGAATTGCGGAAGATTGAAAGCGCTGCCCGCAATAATGGCTTTACAATTATTCCGACACGTCTTTTTATTAATGATAAAGGACTGGCCAAAGTCGTTGTGGCTATTGCCAAAGGTAAGAAGGAATATGACAAACGCGACTCTATCAAGGAACGGGACGACCGCCGGGAGATGCGCCGCCAGATGGTGAATTCACTGGTGCTGCTGCTGGTGGTACTGGGGCTGGCTGCGGTGTGTGCCGTGGCATATCTTCACGCTAGGGGAGGATTTCTGAGATGAAACGCAAAAAAATGACTTTTTCGCTGAAAATGCTCTGGGAGGGTTTTCGGCAGTGTAAGATGATCGGCATTTTTGCC
>OKSX01001367.1_pt1 | contig 12485 bp, 13 predicted proteins | sample 1606391 | NCBI WGS metagenome assembly OKSX01 (sample SAMEA3879578, study PRJEB24766) | human gut metagenome | biome: human-associated habitat; feature: feces | place: USA | collected 1985/1987
AACAGAACAGAACAGAACAGAACAGAACAGAACAGAACAGAACAGAACAGAACAGCACTCTGACTGCGCCTTTTTTCGACTGTTCATATTCATAAAAGGAAACGGATAAAAGCATCAATAAATATGTACATGGATAAGATGTATGTATTTAGTGGTGCTTTTTCTGTCTGATAAGGGGGGATCATTTGATTTGAATTTAAAGCATGGTCATACATGGAAATTAAGAAAACGTATCTATTTTAATACTATATTTACAAAAACAAAGGAGGATTCAGATGAGAAGATTAAAGCATAATTTTAAGAAAGGAATGGCGTTTGTTCTTACCTTTGCCATGATAGCAGGACTGGTTCCTGCTATGTCAGGCGGAGCAAATAAGGTGCAGGCAGCATCCGGTTCGGGAACGGAACCAAGTGTGTCAGCCTATGCCACAAAGACACAGTTGATGGATAATACATTTGCCCCGAATGCAGATGGAACTGCAGAAAATTATGGAATGATTGTATTTGGTAAAAAATCAGATGGAATAACAGCACAGGAATGGTATATCTTAGGAGAGGATAAGGGTGTATCAGGGGATAATACCATCATCTTTGCCACAAGCCCCATAGCAACAGGGCAGAAGTTTAATTCAAGCTATGACAATAAGTCTTTTGCTTCAAGTTTTGGTGTATATGCAAGTAATCCATCAGAAGTATATGCAAACCACTACGGAGCAAGTGAACTTCGAGTGGCATTGCAGGGTATGGCTACGAATACAAACTATTTCACCACAGCCGAGCAGGGCTTGATGAATGCTACCACAGTGAAAACGAAGGACACGAAGAACAGTAATGTGACCTATACCACCACAGACAAGCTGTATGCATTACAGGGAAATAATTATGGTGATAAAAAACTGTTGGCAGGAACCAGTGACAGTACAGTACTTGCCGTGTATAGTTACTGGGACGGCTATTCTTGGAGCAACGATTCTGTGTTCTGGCTGCGCTCGCCTTACGCTGATGATGCTAACATTGCGTCGCTCGGTTTTACGGGCTCTGGTGTCGGCAGCCGCAATGTTGACTACGATTACGCTGTTCGGCCCGCTTCCAATCTGAATCTGTCATCTGTTCTCTTCGCATCTGCTGCGACAGCAGCATCATCTGATACAAAATCGGAAAAGATAACAGACAGTGCGGCGATGACTTTAAGACTGGACGGAACAGGTAAGGATATTGGTACAGTAACATATAACACCACAACAGGTGATATTAAGGTGGTGAAGGGCAGTACATCACAAACAGTGGCACTTGTAGTGCAGGGCAAGGACGGAACAAATGACTGGTATTACAGTAAACAGATTACAGGAACAGAGACGATAAATGTATCTGCTATTGAGGCAGAATCAAATACACCGGCATCAATCAATTTATCAGCCTGCAAAATCTGGCTGGAAATAACCGAGGATAATGTTTCATATGCAGTAAACGCAGAAAAAGAGATTGAAAAAATCAATACCACCTATGTAACCAAAGAACAGTTGATGAATTCATTTAAACCATACAGTAATGGAACTGCAGTAAATTACGGCAAGCTGGTATTTGGTAAAAAATCAGATGGAACAACAGCACAGGAATGGTACATTTTAGGAAAGGATACAGGTGTATCAGGGGATAATACCATCATCGTTGCCGCAAGCCCGATTGCAAGAGGGCAGAAGTTTAATTCAGACATAAGCAATAAGAATGATGAAAATCTATGGTCAGATTGTGTTTATAGTGAAGCGACTATAACAGAAGTATACGCAAATCACTACGGAGCAAGTGAACTTCGTGATACACTGCAGGGTATGGCTACGAATACATCCTACTTCACCTCAGCCGAGCAGGGCTTGATGAATGCCACCACAGTGACAACGAAGGATACGAAGAATAGTAGTGTAACCTATACCACCACAGACAAACTGTATGCGTTACAGGGAGATTATGATAATGACCAATACTTGTGGGCAGGAACCGATGACAGTACAGTACTTGCCATGAGTAGTTACTTGAGGAACGGAGAGTGGTTCTGGCTGCGCTCGCCTTACGGTGGTAGTGGTGACTTTGCGTTGTGCGCGGATCGGGGCTATTATGTCATCCTCGGCCGTGTCGACATCGACTCCGGGAGCCCTGTTCAGCCCGCTTCCAATCTGGATCTGTCATCTGTTCTCTTCGCATCTGCTGCGACAGCAGCATCATCTGATACAAAATCGGAAAAGATAACAGACAGTGCGGCGATGACTTTAAGACTGGACGGAACAGGTAAGGATATTGGTACAGTAACATATAACACCACAACAGGTGATATTAAGGTGGTGAAGGGCAGTACATCACAAACAGTGGCACTTGTAGTGCAGGGCAAGGACGGAACAAATGACTGGTATTACAGTAAACAGATTACAGGAACAGAGACGATAAATGCTTCAGATATTAAGTCAGCACTCAGTTTGACATCAGATATAGATTTATCAGCCTGCAAAATCTGGCTGGAAACTACAGACAGTACCAGTAATCTGACTTATGCGGTAAATGCAACTGACATAATAAGTATCACATCAGTAGCAATTACAGATATTGATATTCCGGTGTCTAATACTGCTTTGGATACCGAAGCATCATGTACAACAGAAGGTGTAAAAAGCACCACACCACAGATTACATGGACACCAAGTGATACCACAGCGGGATATAATACGAGATACACGGCAAGCATTACACTTACAGCAGCTACAGGCTACGAATTTGCAGATAATGTGACAGCTACCGTATCAGGCAATACCGCAACGAGTGTTACAAAGAATGCTGCAGATGATACATTGACAGTAACCAAAGAATTTACAACAGACAAGAGAAAGATAGAAAGTGTAGCTGCGCCGACAGTACCGGAAAATAATACATTTACAGCTTACTATGGCTATGATGGATATGATACAACGCCTATAAGCGGAACGAACACGGAGCTTGGAAAGACGGCAACAGTAACATTTGAAGGAACAACGTCACCAACTACAGAAGATATGGCTGTGACATGGACCATTGAGAGTGACGGAGGAGTTTATGACAAAACGCCGGAAGCAGAGAACATCTTTAGGTGGACAATCCCTGAATCTGCATTGACGAATTATAACGCTGCTAACTGTCAGGGCTATGATACAAGTACAGGCAATATCACAGGCACGATTACGGTTAAGAATAAAGCCGCAACCCCTGTCGCCATCACCGGAACAGACAGCAGTATAACATATACAGGTGAAACCGTTGATGTATCACAGTATTTTAGCATCGACAATAATGCAGGAGCTGCAACGTATACACTTGTTACTGGAACGAATGGCGGAACCGGAAAAGGCACGCTTTCGGGTACAACACTTACCGTAACCCAGACAGGAACCTTTAAGATTAAGGTAAGTACTGCAGCAAATGGAATCTTTGCGGCAGGAGAGAAAACAGTTACTCTTACGGTAGATAACGGAACCATCCTGTATACGGCAACGGATTACAGCACAACCTATGACGGACAGCCATACAGCATCAGCGTGAGCGTGACCAATCCTGAAGGAGCAGCCGTAACCTACAGCACCGATGGCATAACCTACGGCAGTGATAATCCTTCTTTTAGCAATGAAGGTACGTATACCGTATACTATCGGATTACGAAGGATAACTATACTACCGTTGAGGGTTCAAAGACAGTAACCATAAATAAAAAGCCTGTTACCATAACAGCACAGGAACAGGATATTGTCTGGGGTAAAGATATTAACCAAAGTCTGTATACCGTATCAGAGGATGGACTCATTACAGGTGACAGCATTAAAGAAATAACCCTTACACCAAGCACAACAGATCGTACAGAGAATGGAACGATCTCCGTAAGTGGTGTGAAGATTGAAAATGCTGCAGGTGTGGATGTGACAGCCAACTATGATATCACAATGGCTAATGGTAATTTGAAGATTACCCACAATACAGCCCTTGCTCCTGAGCGGATTGAAGCATCAAAGACAAAGACCACGTATACAGCAGGCGATACCCTGAATGTGGATGACCTTGCAGTCACTGTGTACTATGCAGACGGATACAGTGAACCTGTGCAGGATTATACAACCAATGTATTCGCAATAGATATGTCAGCGGATGGAGATAAGATACTGACAGTATCATATACTAAGAATGGCGTAACAAAGACAAAGGATATTACAATAAAGGTAAATGCAGCTCTGGCATCTTATAAAATTATATCTGGTGCAGACAGTGAGTGGAAGCAGAATACAGACAGAACCATCACTATCGGAGGAAATGGAGAATTTTCTAAATTTGAAAGCGTAAAAGTTGATGGAAGCATAATTGATGCAAAGAACTACATCGCAAAAGAAGGTTCAACGATTATTATCTTAAAGGCAGATTACCTGAAAACACTTTCTGTCGGAACACATTCATTTGAAATCGTATGGGCAGATGGCTCAGCAGTTACAAGCTTTAAGGTAAGCAAGAATACATCAGATAATGAAGGTAGTAAAGACAACAACGGTAATAAGGACAACAGCAATGATAATCCAAATAGTAATCCGGCAGCTGTACCTGATGACAAGAAAACTAATGACAGTAACAGTGGAAATAATACAGACGACAGCCAGCAGATAACAGCACCTCAGACTGGCGATAACAGCCATCTAATGCTCTGGGTGACATTATTGGCTGCTTCACTTGCAGGTCTGCTTGCATTGTTAAGTGTACGCATGAAAAAAGATGATGAATAATATGCAGCGTTAAGACTTACGGCATATATATTCAGTAAAGGGGATAGTTAGCACGAAAGAAATGCTGGCTATCCCCTCTGTATATATGGTGGTATATGCAGAGTGTTATTCTTATGCGTCTTCTGCATCTACCCACATCTGCATAGTTCCATCAAGATATAGCTTAACATACTCTAGTGGCTCATCAATCGCAAGAGCATTTAACGAACATTGTGAGCAGGGAGTAGTTTTTAGTCCATCCTCTGCCTTATTACAGTCAATGCGTAACATATATCCGGCAGATGTGTAGATATCAATGCTGTTGTGATACATATTGTATTCTGCGTAAATGGTATTCATGTTGTGTCTCCTTAAAATCAAAAAATATTGAAGCATTTCAATCAGTTCACCATGTCAGTTTTATTTTGTGTTATACTGTTTTATAAGATTTTCTTTCCCTTACTTTTTCCCTTATCAGAGTTCGTAAAAACCTGTGGGAAGATATAACACAAGGGAAAGTCTAAGGGAAAGTTCACCTACCACAAACTTAGTGTTTTCAATGGCTCGTGAGAAATTTAGTAACAAAATATAACAGTTATTAAATTCCTTAGAATAGGTGAAATCTCAATCGGGATTTGTGGAGGATACTGACTTATGAAAATACATATTATTGGTTGCAGTGGATCTGGAAAAAACTATTTAGCAAATGCACTTTCAAAAAAGTATAATATTTCCCATTTCGACTTAGATGATATTCAATGGGATAATAACGCCAAAGAATATGGCAAAAAGAGAACGCTTGATGAACGAAAAGCGTTATTACAGGAAATATTATTTAATAATGATGAGTGGATAATTGAGGGTGTATATTATGCTTGGGTACAGCAAAGTTTTGATGAAGCTGATAAAATATATGTTTTAGATATGCCTAGTTATTTATATAAAAGTAGAATTATTATGCGCTCTATAAAAAGAAAATTGGGAATACTAAAAGGAAAAAGAGAAACTTTGAAATCGGTCTATAACCTTTTGAAATGGACTGAAACTTTTCAGAATAAAAATCTGAAAGAAATAAGAAGTATTTTAGATAGATATGACAATAAAGTTATATGGTTATCGAGAAAAAAGGATGTAGAGAAAATAATAAAGGCGGTATGACAACTTCCAGTTTGTTTCATTGGAGAAAATTAAATTTTGTCAAATCATAATGCCAGTGTACGTTAAATATGCACTGGCATTTTTATGGACAATTTTACAGTAATGTCTATGTATGGACAAGAACTGATAAGTGAAGATTGATTTTTAATTATACGGTTGGTAAATTATAAGCAGATGGACATCTGTACATAAATATTCAGCTGAAGTGATTGAAATGAAATTTAAATTATCAGATAAAACAAGCAGATTTGCGAAACGGACATTATCAGACTTTTCAGAAAGAATGATTGTAATGCTGGCAGATATGTCGTTAGGAGAGATTTCTGTCCAGAAAATATGCGACATATGCAATTATCCAAGGTCAACATTTTATAACTATTTTGATGACATTTATGACCTAATGGATTATTGTTGGATTGCAATTATGAAAGATATGGATATAGAAAAATATCTGAATATTCAGGGAGAACAAAGCACGGAACAGATATTTTCTCTCCTATATGATTACCTTGATCAGTATAGATTACAGATTTGTAGAATTTTATTAAAAAACAATCTGGAGGGAAGATGCATGGCTTCTTTACGTGCTTTTATGAAAAAGCAGGACAGGTAATAAGCAAATGTCCTGGAACGAAAGATTTTCCTGTGCGGGAAGATGTTATGGTTGACTATTATGCTGCAACACTTGAAATGCTGCTTGAAAAATGTTTTTTCACAAAGGAACAGCTAAGCAGAGAGGAAGCATTACAAGCAGTCCAATTTATGCTTGGCAGTGTGGAAAAGGAGGCTCATAAAAAATGATTTTGTATTTCAGTGCAACAGGAAACGGAGAATATATCTCAGAACAGATTGCAGAGAAAACAAACGAAACATGCATGTCTATCGTAGACTGCATCCGTGAAGATAAGTATGTTTTTCTGATGAAACAATACTTGGAATTGTGGTGCCGACTTATTTCTGGTGTCTTCCACGGATTGTTGCATAATATTTGGATAAACTTAGAACAGAAAATTGCGGATATACATTTTTTCTTGCCAGCTATGGAACGACAACAGGTAAGGCTGGCAGTATGGCGAAGGACATTATGGCTTGTCATGGACAGAAGTTTGATGCGTATTATAGTGTGATCATGCCTGATACATGGACACCGGTGTTTGACCTTACGGATAAGAATAGAGTGGATAAGTGGCTTAGTGACGGCAAAAACCAGCTGGAACTTGTAATCGACAATATAATTTCAAAAAGAAAAGGTGATTTTATAGAAAGAAAATTACCAAAGTGGGTGGTTGCAATTCCCGCAGCTTATATGTATGCGACAGAGAGAAAAACAAAAAACTGTCAGTAAACAAGGATATATGTGTCGGATGTAGTGTCTGTGCTAAAAAGTGTCCTGTCGGAGCAATACAGATGAAAGAAGGATGTTCAGTCTGGAAATCGCAAGAATGTGAAATGTGTCTTGGATGTCTTCACCGATGTCTCAAATTTGCAATCAGTTATGGAAACGGGAAAACGGACAGACATGGACAGTATAAAAATCCGTATACCAGAATTTAGGAGAAAATATGGATACAGAAATTAATTATAAATTAAAGCCGCATTTAGGAATATTATTGAATAATGGTGGTATAGAATCTATGAGGTAATTGATATTACAGAAAATCCAGTAAAACCAGATGATATTATTGTGGAAATAAAAAATCAGGATATATTGAAGAAAATAGACAAAGATAAGCAGAAAGATTATAGACAAAGAATATTATCTGTTTTGGATTTGCGTAAGATGTTTCCTGTAGATGAAAGTGTATATAAAAAAGTGAAGTTTGACATAAATAATAAAATGTCAAAAAGTGATAGTCAAAGAACATTTTTGATGATTAAAGAATATAATTTTTTGAAAGAAATATCAGAAGAAATTGGGAAAAAAGTCACAAAGATATATGATAAACAAATTACAAAAAGTAAAGTATTAATGTATCATTGTGATTATCGAAAATTAGAAAAAGCATTTGATGAGTATAGAAAAAATAATTATTAAGAACCAACATAACCTGAATGGTTAGTTGGTTCTTTTTTGTTAGGGCAAGCTCTTGTTTTTCAATGGACGTAAGCAGTTTATAAAATACATCACATGTTGAGGTTAAATAAAAACTTTTCAAATATAAAAAGTTATTTCAATATATCAATATATTATTGTTTAATATCCTATATATCATACAAAAAAGTATAAAGAAATTCAATGAAAAAAGTAAGATAAATATTAAAAATGCTGTTGACATGAATATATTTGAGATGTATTATACAAATATAATAAGTTTGAAAATAAATTTACTTGAATGATTAAAGAAAGGAGGCAGCAGAGTATGAAAATACATGTATATGAAATGAGATTGAAGTTATATGTATTAAAAGATATAACATATCAGGATATGCTTTCGTCAGAGGCGGCATTTATTGATTCGGCTCTTGCTAAAGATGAGAAGTGGGGCAGATTCCACGAATGTAATTGTTTTAAATTATACGTTTACAATGGAATGCATCCGCTGGAAAAAGAAGGTGTGTATAAAAAGGATAATATATATACAATTATTATCAGAACAGTTAATCCTGAACTTGCATCATATTTTTCAAAAGTATTAAGAAATCATTATACCGATAAGTTAAAGGGGCTTACTGTTGAAAACAGAATAATTCATAAAAAAATGATAGCGGAATTATACGCTTTGACACCGGTAATAATGAAAAGCGATGAGGGGTATTGGAAAAACAAAATATCGTTAGATGAATACGAAAGGCTTTTAAAAGAGAATCTCATAAAAAAATATAATGAGTTTACTAATCAGAAGCTGGACGAGAACTTTGAACTTTATACCCATATAAAATTTATTAACAAGAAACCGATAGCTAATCTGTATAAAGGAAAGATTAAACTTTTAGGTGACAAGATTAGTATTAAAATCGCTGACAACAGTACAGCACAAGAGTTGGCATATTTTGCATTGGGAAGCGGACTGGCAACTTCCAATTCGAGAGGATTTGGATTTTGCAATTATGTACCAATGTAATTAACGTAAATGCACTTAAATAAAATTGGGGAGGTGAATGTAGTGTTACAGGAATGTATAGAAATATTTAAAGAACAGATGGAAAAAGAAGCCAAGGCAGGAAGAGATATAATATTAGATGAATACAGACCTGCTGAAGGTGATTATATAATTGTAAAAAAAGACGGCTCATTGATGTCATGTTCTATAAAAGAAGATAAGAAAAAAAAGACGCTGGAAGGAATTAACGAATCAGATTTCTTATATAGAGATATATGTTTTTATGATTATCATAGCCGGCTTATAAGCATGGATAAACCGCAGGACTCTAAAAAGATAGTACATTCTAATAATTATATGTCGTTTTGGGTGAAATACGAAAGCTTCGATAACGGTAAATTAGATGTTCAGGCAATAGACAGGTATTTTGACGTGCTTATTAATCCAAGAGAAAAGTATAAAAATGCTGACCGTGTTATGTATGATTTTATTTATCAGCAGATAGGTGATGTTGATACACAACAGTTGGAAAGCAACAGAAAATGGATAAAAGAGAATATATTTCAGCTTGATAAAACGGAATTGAATTTACCAAAAAAGAAGTATCTTAAAATATTTTTTGAAGATGACAGGGATACATATATTAGAGAAGAAAAAAGATATGTTATGACTAAGATTTATAATAAAAATGATTATAACATAGAAATTAATAATAATATGTACGGACTGCCTAATGATAATTTGGGACTTAATTCAAAGAAACCGTATCTTGAGCATAAAACAAGAAAATTACCTGTGCCTAATCTGATAGATGTAAAACAGGTATTATTGCAGAGAAAGTTTTTCGATTTTTTGGCAAACAAGGCAAATGCCGGGCTTACGAATGTTTTCTTTGAGAATGAAAGCAGGGAAATTACGGCATACCCGAACGGTGAATTTGAAAAGGGGGATTTTTCGGGATATTTTTTGCAGATTCAAAAGGGAAAATCTGTATTGATTAAATATCAGGACACAATAGTTGATTACAGATATAATCTTCAGAAAAATTTTGTTTTAAAGAAAATATTAAACTGGACGCCAAACAAGAATTCAACTCAAAGTAATAATGTATATGAAAATTACTATGATACTTATACGGATAAAAATAAAATATTTACGGTTTTGGATGACGTATTATTTTTTAAATGTTTAAAAAGAAATCTTTTTAATGATGTGGAAGATATTATGGTTGATAATCCGTGTATTAAAAGAAATATAATTATGTCAAGAGATATAATATTTGCATGGATTTATAAGGGTCAGAAAAACGGTGCTCAGAATGTTATAAAAAATGTCGGTATTGATATAATTAAAAACTCAATAAATGAGGGGTATATGGGGAAAGCAGTATTACAGTTTAATATGCTGGCTTCTTTTGAAGAATATTTTGGAGGAGAAGATATGAAGAATAAATATAGTGAGATTCGTTCAGGTATTAAAACAAAAATCAACAGTAACGATTATCAGGTATGTGAAAGCGATGATGAATATTTATATGCGGCGGGACAACTTATAAGATATTTTGTATCACTTAGCAAGATAAAAGACAAGGCACATTCGCTTGCAAATCCTTTCTTGAGTTGTACTGACAGTAAACAGTTGGCAAAGAAGCTTGAGCATTATTTTAAAAAATATAATTATAACTATAAAGTCAGTGACAAGAGAAGCAATAAATTGTATACATTGGTTTCAAATTATGAATATTACAAAAAGATAGACACGACAATGGTTATTGCCGGATATATAAGCGATAATCTGGTATATGAATCTGACAAGGAGGAAAATTGATTATGGATAAAAGAGTTTATGGTGTATTGGGAATTTCGTCAATAATGGCAAATTGGAATGCAGATTTTTCGGGAAATCCAAAGACAGTTGAAAACGGAGATATATACGGAAGCGATAAGGCATTAAAATATCCGATGAAAAAGATGTGGAATGATGAAGGAAAGAAAGTCTTGTACATTAAGAGCATGAGATTTTCTGATGGGGCATTGATTCCTAAGACGTTAAAAGAACGTTATGAAGAATTATTTGAAGTTGATGATTTAAAGGATTGCAAGGATTCAAAAGAGGTGCTTGGCAATTTGATGTCAGCGGTGGATGTTAAAAATTTCGGTGCGACATTTGCGGAAGCGAAGAATAATTTTTCAATTACGGGAGCTGTTCAGTTTGGACAGGGATTTAACAAATATAGTGATGCAAGCATAGAAGAGCAGAATATATTATCACCGTTCAGAGATGGAAAGAAAAAAGAGGGGGATAACGGTAAGAGTGAAGAGGCAAGAAATACCACATTGGGAACTAAGATAGTTTGTGATGAGGCACATTATTTTTATCCGTTTGTAATTAATCCGCTTGCATATAAAGAAATGCAGGAACTTGGAATAAAAAATTCCGAGTATACACAAGAAGATTATGAGAATTTTAAGCGAACAGCGATTGTATCGGCAACAGCATTTGCAACTAATTCAAAAGAAGGGTGTGAAAATGAATTTGCAATTTTTGTTGAGACCGATGCAAAGTTATATCTTCCTAATTTTACAGAGTATATAACATTTGAAAAAGGTGAAGAACTTAATATAATTAATATAAGTAAGTTGTCAGAGATTCTTAATGAAGTTGCAGATAGGATAAAAGACGTTGAGATATATTACAATCCATATACAACTGAATTGATTTCAGGAATCAATAACGAGAAAAGGTATAATATAGTTACGCAAAAAGAGGTGTAATATATGGAAACTTTAAAATTTACACTTGCCGGACAGAATGCTTTTTTTAAAAAACCCGATGTTAATGAGTATTGTTATTTTACTTACGGACATATACATAAGGTTGCATTGCTTGGAATGTTGGGGGCAATAGCTGGATATAAAGGATATGGCTCAAAGTATGAGACTGTGAAAAAAAGCAAAATACTTAGTGAAGATTATCCGGAATTTTATGAAAAATTAAAACAAATTAAGATAGCTGTAGTACCTAAGAATGAAAATGGATATATTCCCAAAAAAATTCATACATTTAATAATTCCGTGGGTTATGCAAATAAAGATGGCAATCTTATTGTAAAAGAACAATGGCTTGAAAAGCCTGTGTGGGATATATATATATTGCTTGACTGCAATGAGGCAGAGCACATAACGGAGCTTCTTCAAAGCAGAAATTGTGTATATTTTCCGTATCTTGGAAAAAATGATCATCCGGCAGATATTAAAGATGTAAAAAGATTAGCTTTAAGAAATATAACAGATAAGGAAATCGTGATCTCAAGTCTGTTTTTAAAAAATACGGGTGAAATGGCGGAATTAGATGAAGATGACGATACGGGAATAGTCAGATATTGTGAAAAACTTCCGGTCGCACTTAATGCATATACTAATCTTTATGAGTATGATGATTTTTGCTATACAAATGTACCTGTTATTGTTAAAAACGGTGAATTGTATAAATGTGAAAATGACATATTACAATTTTTTTAAAATAA
>OKSX01001368.1_pt1 | contig 12470 bp, 9 predicted proteins | sample 1606391 | NCBI WGS metagenome assembly OKSX01 (sample SAMEA3879578, study PRJEB24766) | human gut metagenome | biome: human-associated habitat; feature: feces | place: USA | collected 1985/1987
CTCCTTTCGAGGCGGCGATGTCGGAGGCCTTTTCGGGGAGCACGCTCACGATGGCTGTGCGCGTGCCTACGAGGCTTACGATCTCGCCCCCTTTGGCGCGGATTTCGTCGAGCGCTTCGGGAGAACCGTATCTTACGATGAGGTCTACGCGGCCGCCGGAGCGGTCGGACGCGGCTGCCAGCGAGGCTTTATTTGTTTCGGAGACCGGGGAGGATAGGCCGCGGAGACGGAACATGTCGGCGTCGCGCAATTGTACCTGAGAGGAGGCGGCGAGCGACGCGAGGCATAAAGGTAGTGCCGTTAAAAGGATTTTTCTCATATCTCTATCTTAATGATTTGATGGAAACCGCCGCACCCCAAAATTCATTTAAAAGAGGAGTGTTGAGGCTGATGCAGATGTATCGGATGAAAATGCGATTTGTGCGGATAAAGGAAACGGAAGAAGCCAATAGCTTAAAAGCCACCGGGAATATGCACGCATATTACGGAGCCGATGTAAATATGCGATTGTAGTCACAAAGTTATAAATTTTTAGTTAAAATGAAAGATTTTACACAAATTTTTTTAAAATCGTTTGAAATGTTGCCTTTTTGTTAAATAAACCTTATCTTTGAACCGAAACGGGAAGAATATTCCGTGAATAGTTTATCAAAAAAAATTCCCTAATTATTAGAAAATCCCGGCAGAGGCCGGAAGGAGCCGAAGGGAATGAATTTAAATCATCAATTTATGAACAGATTATTATCCGTATTGTCAGTCGGGCTGCTGGTTGCCTCCGGTAGTTTCACGGCGGCGGGACAGGTCTCCCGGGAGACCGGCACCTCGCCGGCTGCCCGGAAAGAAGTGCCGCGTGGCGTAAGACTGCCCGAAGGGGCTCTTAAGATGCGGCAGCCGGAAACGCCGGCGTCCGGCCGCGGCTTCACTGAGATTCCTGCAAAGAGCCGCATGCCGAAGACCGGACTCAATGTCAAGGGAACTCCGCAGTCGCTTCCGGCCGTCAAGGCCATGGCGAAAGCATCCTCGGTGCAGGGTTATTGCTCATACATATCGGGTGCCTACGAACTCGGGTGGTATAATATATCATGGCCCGAGGGCTCCACGCTGAAGTGGAAAAGACAGACGCAAGTCTCTCCCGGCGCCGGCTTCGTGCGCGGCGACGAGGTGTTCGCCTTCTATACCCTCTCCACAACATCGAGCGGCCTGACAGACGCGGGCTATGATATCCTCGATTTTGCAACGGGTGCCGTAAAAGAGAATCATCCCGCGCAGATCTTCGAGACGCTGGAACAGGTGGTGGTGCTCGCCGCCTACGACTGCGACGAGGATATGGGTTATGTGGTTACATTCAACAACACGGGCGATTCCTATCTCCTGCAGAAGTTCGATCCCAAGACAAAGTCATTCACAAATTTAGGGGTAAGCGTTCCAAGTGACTGGATGAGCCTTGCCTATAATCCCGCCGACAAATGTCTCTATCTTTTCGACGAGGCGGGAGAACTGAAGCGATATGACAGCAAGGGGAAGAAGTTCGCCCGCGTGAACACTCTGACGTGGAACATGACCGAATATAAGAAGACAATGATCTACAGTCCGAAGGACAATGCCTTCCTGCTGTCGGTGGATTCTTATGACGATTCGGACAATGAACGCACTGACATGATTCTTCTTCCCGTTACGGGCGCACACACCTATCTCGGAACCGTGGCGGGCAATCCGCAGTATAATATCCTTTATATCCCCGACAGCTATGTGAATCCGGCCGGCGCCAAGGCGCCGACGCTGGCGGCGTGGAACGTGACGGGAGGAGAGACCACCGGCAATTTCGAGATACAGCTTCCCACGCAGTATGAGAACGGGGGCGCGATCAGCGGCACGGTCTATCTTCAGGTTACCGTTGACGGCAATGAGGCGTCAGGATCGTTGAGCGGAACTCCCGGAGCGAAGGTGACAGTGCCTCTGACCTGCGGCGAGGGCCTTCACCGCTTTATGGTGACCCCCTTCACGCTGAGCAATGACGGCAAGGTGTTCGGAACGCCGCTGGTGTTCGAGCGCTGCATCGGCGTGGATGTGCCCAAGGCTCCTGAAAATGTTACGCTGACAGCCGAAAAAGTCAGCTGGGAAGCGGTGACAGAGGGCGCCAACGGCGGATATGTGAACACCGCCGATATGAAATATAATGTCTATCTCGACACTCAGCTGATCACTCCGACGCCGATTGCGGAAACAACTCTCGACATCACATTGCCTGAGGGCGGTGTCGTTGCACATGTCGCAAAGGTTTATGCCGTGAGCGGAGGAAAGACCTCGGAGGCCGGCGTTTCCGAGAAACTTTATGCTGAAGGAGCCCTCGGCCTGCCGGTATATCTCGGTCTTGAAGATGGAGAGGAGGATATGGATCCCGGAATGATCGACCTCTTCACTATTGTGCACGATCCGATGAATACGAATCCCAATGATCTGCGCGGATGGCGTTATGACGACCAGAGCGAACATTTCGGAGGATTCTATAGCTTAGTGAATAAAGAGTCGACTTCCACCACTGAGAACAATGATGAATGGCTCTTCCTGCCGGCAATCAATTTCCCGGATGCCGACGGCCGCTATCGTCTGTCGATGGATATCTGGACCGGAGGCCATTATTTCTCCGGCGACGAGATATATGAGATTGCGCTCTGCAAGCGTCCGAACGGTTCGCGCCCCACTATGATCAAGGAGGCTACCACGATCCACAAGAGCAACTGGTTCGAGACATCGGAAACTATTTTCCAGGTTCCGGAGGCCGGCGAGTGGTATATCGGTATCCATCATATCTCCCCTATAGCTGATGCTTACCGCCTCTATGTCCGCAATTTCCTTGTGACGAAATCGCAGACATCCGCCGACAGCCCCGCGGCTGTGACGGAACTCACTGCCGAGGCAGGTGCCGAGGGCGCTCTCGAGGCCGTGCTGACATTCAAGATGCCGACCACTTCAGTGACAGGCACAGAGCTTCCCGCGTCGACGCAGATCACGGCCACGGCCGTGGCTGTAGAACGCAAGTCGACAGGCAATGTGACCGTCGGCGAGGCTCCCGTGACGGGAACGCCCGGCCAGGCCATGACAATGAAGGTTCCCGCCACGCAGGGGATGACTTTCATCGGCGTCACCACGAGCTCCGACAAAGGCGAGGGCATGCTGGCCGAGACGAATGTATATTGCGGCGTTTATGCTCCGACAACTCCCGATGTGAAAGCGAAGATTTCGGACGACAACATGACCGTGACATTCGAAATCACTCCCAAAGATTATAATGATAACGGCGAATATGCCGGCGCGGCTCAGCAGGATGTGACGATCTTCCGCAAGGTGAACGGCGAATGGCGCGTGGCCGAGGAGATCGGCAAACAGCGCACATGGCAGTTCACGCATCCCGAGGGCCCGCAGGAATTGCATGCCATCGGTATCGGCGTGAAGAATGCCGCCGGTTCCTGCGAGGAGATGTATACCTTCTCGGCCCACATGGGACCGGTGTTCCAGCTTCCGATGAATGAACCTTTGATTCCGACGGGCGATGTGATGAATTATAAATATGAGCCGCTTTCTGTGGAACATTTCTCCTATCTGCAATCGCAATGGGCATGGACAGACCCGACTGATCTCGACGAATCGGCCGCCAATGCGACAAACGCGGCTGTGGTGGCTGTCTACGACGGCGAATCGCAACTTGTCCTTCCGCGTTTCAGCACCAAAGGTCTGAGCAATGTGAAATTTGATTTCAGCAGTTTCTTCGGAAACCTCTCGGCCGAGAAGGTGTCGATAATCGCTTCGTCGCCGATACTCGAACCGACGGAAGTGGCGGCCTTCGATGCTACTTCGGGCAGCGGCTGGGAGCATAAGCTTGTATCGCTTCCTGCAGGGTGCCAGGACCAGGGATGGGTGCAGCTGGCTATCCGCGTGAAGATTGTCGGCTATAGCCAGTGTTTCATGATGGATTCCTATTCGATAGCCAACTATCCTCAGGATATGATGACGATCAGCGGCATGACAGGCGCCACACGCGGTGCGGTGGGCGAGAAGCTCGCCTATGCGGTGGAGATTGAGAATGCCGGCACTAAAGATGCCGCTCTTCCGGGCTATACATTCCGGGTGCTCGGCGACAACGGTATTATCGCCGACCTGAAGGATGCAGATGCTCCCGCACAGATCAAAGCGGGCGAGAAGGCTCTGCTGAAGTTCAGCTTCACTCCCAAGTCGGCCGACAAGGGTGATGCCGTGGTTCGCTTCAATCTCCCGGGCCAGCCAGTAGAGGCCACCGCCGAGATGGACAAGCAGCTCACGATCCTCAATGCCCGCGTACCGGTGGTTGACGATCTCGCCATCGCTTATGGCGATACGCGCAAGGATGTGGTGCTCAGCTGGTCGGAACCGCGCCATACGGAAGATTTCGAGGCCGCGGAGCCCTGGAGTTATGACGAGGAGCTGCGCGGTTTCCGCAACCTCGATCTCGACAAGGGGAAGGTATGGCCCGTAGGCGAATTTGATTTCCCGGGCGAGGGTCGCGAGAAAGCATATCAGGTATTCTCGCAGACCGTTACCGACAACGCCACGATGGCCGCCCGCAGCGGCGAGCAGTATCTGCTCTGCATGTCGCCCAAGACAGGCACAACCGATGACTGGCTGATTTCTCCGGAGGTTAAGCCGGGTTCGAAGTTCTCTTTCTGGATGAACATCTGTTCGCCGGATTACGCAGAGACCGTGCTCGTGAAGTATTCCACCACCGGCAATGAGCCTGCCGACTTCAAGAAGCAGCTTGACAACGGCTATATCTGCCCGGACAAGGTTGAGTGGAAGCGCTATGAGTTCACGCTCCCTGCCGACGCGAAGTATTTCGCTCTGCATCATGTGGGCGATGACGGCAACGAGCAGTTCGGCTTCATGATCGACGACATCAGTTTCGAGCCTGTGAAAGGTGCCGCAACCGTAGAGGGCTATAACATCTATCGCGACGACGTGCTCGTGAAAGCGGGTCACTCCGGAACTACTTTCACCGACAAGGATGTAGACACTTCGACACCGGTGAGATATCTCGTGAAGACTCTCGCTACGGTCAACGGCGAGCAGATAGAGTCCGACCGCTCGAATGTGGTATGGGCAACCGACGGAAGTGGTGTCGGTGATCTGACCGGTTCCGCACCGGCGATGATCAGCGGCGGCAAGGGCGTTGTGACGATGCGCGGCTTTGCTGCAGGCACAGCCTACAGCGTCTCGAACGTAGCCGGCATGGTAATGGCCGCAGGCAATATCGGGAACGACACCGAGACAGTAGCTCTTCCGGCAGGCATCTACATAGTAAGATGCGGCTCGGCAGCGGTCAAGGTCGTAGTCAGATAAGCTAAGCCTAAGATAAGAAAGGCGGAGAAATGCAAATGGCATTTCTCCGCCTTTCTTTAATGGGACTAATGGGACTGATGGGGCTAATGGGACTAATGGGGCTGATGGGGCTGATGGGCCAATGAGCCTGATTAGTGCGGGGTGATGGTGAAGGTGATGGTGCCGCGGGTTTCGCCGGCGCCTTTCTTCGCGCTCCAGCGGGCGCCGCGGGCTGCCTGCTCGCAGGCGCGGCGGATGGAGGCAGAAGCGCCGCCGGAAGCCTTTGCGGAGGTGACGCGCCCTTCGGCATCGATGACGACGGCTACCTTGACGGTGGTCTTATGTCGCAGCTCCACATCCGGTTTCGGGCAACCTTTGAATGTGCGGCCGTTGGCGTTGCCCTGGATTCCGAGTCCAACGCCTCCGGCGCCGGATGTTCCGGATTTGCCCTCAACGGCTCCATTCTTTCCGGAGAACCCTTTGGCCACGGAGGATGTGATCTTCTGCTTCTCCTCCTTGGTGGCGGAGGGTTCTGTGGCTTTGACAGGGCTCTCTTTCTTTGAAGTTATCTTTTTCTCTTCGGGGGGCGCGGGCTTCGGGTTATCGCCGGGTACCACGAGCTTGGTGTTGTCGGTTTCGGCGTGTTCCGGTTCCCCCTTGAAGGCGGGAGCGGGCTCGTCGCGGTTCACGGCGTTCTCCTCGCCGAGATCTTTGAGGATTTCGGGTTCGAGGAACATCTCATCTTCGAGTGGTTCTATTTCAGGGACGGACTGACTTGCGAGCCCGGAGCGGTCGTAGGTGAATCCGCCGATGAACAGGAAGAGAAGTATGAGGAGCACGGCTGCGAAAGTGATCGCGGCAGCTATCGTTCGGTCTTTCTGTTCGGTTGTCATATCCGGTGTGTAAGGTTTATATTCGGTATGGATTGGAGGTTACCTGGCGGGGGCGGCCTTCGCTTTTGTGGCGAGAACCATGTGGAGGTGCTGGCGCGCGGCGAGGTCGAGGACGCCTACGACCTTGCCATAGTCGACCACGCTGTCGGCGTATAGGGCGACGGCGCGGAGGGAATCTTTTTGCTGGATGCCGACGAGTGTCGAGGCGAGTTCGTCGGAGGTGACGGGCCGCGGGATGGAGAGGATGCCGGTGGAGTCGTTGCGGTCTTCAACGATGTAGAGCCTGGAGTCGGCGTCGATATAGACTTCGGTGACGGGCTTGAGGGAGGTCTGCTCGCTGCTCTGGGGGAGATTCACGTCGATGGCGGCCGGAAAGATGATGGTGGAGGTCACCATGAAGAAGATGAGCAACAGGAAGATGACATCGGTCATCGACGACATCGAGAAAGTGTCAAGGGATTGGAAATTGCGTTTGAGGGCCATAGGGGGAGGGGGGAGGAATTTTGAATTTTGAATTTTGAATTTTGGGGAGAGACGAGGGGGTTAGGAGGCGGGCTCGTTGAGGAGATCCATGAATTCCATGGTTTTGGCTTCGAGGGAATTCATGACGCGGTTGACGCGGGCCACGAGGATGTTGTAGGCGAAGAGGGCGATGATGCCGACTACAAGACCGGCGACGGTGGTGACGAGCGCCTGATAGATACCGCTGGAGAGCACGGTGATGTTGGCCGAGGTGCCTGCGGAAGCAAGGGCATAGAAGGCCTGGATCATGCCGACGACGGTTCCGAGGAAGCCGAGCATCGGGGCTCCGGCGGCAGTGGTGGAGAGCCAGGGGAATCCCTTGCCGAGGTTGGCGACTTCGATGTTGCCGGTGTTCTCGATGGCTACGAGGACATCGTTCATTGGTCGGCCGATTCGCGTGAGTCCTTTCTGTATAAGGCGCGCGTAGGGCGTGTCGGAGCGTTTGCAGAGGTTATAGGCCGATTCGATGTCGCCTTCATGGACATAGTCGCGGATGCGGTCCATGAAAGTCTTGTCCTCTTTCGAGGCGCGGTTGATGGCGAGCATTCGCTCGCAGAACACGTAAATTGCCACGACGAGAAGGATCGCGAGAGGAATCATGATGTAGCCGCCGTCCATTATCAGCGACCAGAAAGAGAGGGTTGGCTGTGTCATATCGAGTAGATGTTGATGCTTGATGAGGTTTGTTTAGCTAATTTATAAGGAAATCGGGGAGGATTACCTGAGGCAGTCGAGATATTCGCGGATTGTGCGTTCGATTCCGAGGTATAGGGCGTCGCTGATTATTGCGTGGCCTATGCTGACTTCGTCGAGCAGCGGGAGGCTGCGGCGGAAGAAAGCAAGGTTGGCGAGATTGAGGTCGTGGCCGGCGTTGAGGCCGATGCCGCGGCGGAGCGCTTCGGCGGAGGCTTCTACGAATGGAGCGACGGCCGTTTCAGGGTTTTCGGGATAGAGGTCGGCATACGGCTTCGTGTAGAGCTCCACGCGGTCGGCGCCGATGCGTGCGGCTTCGCGGACCTGAGCCGGGTCGGCCTCGATGAAGATGGAGGTGCGGATGCCGGCCTGACGGATGCGCGTGACGACGGCCGAGAGGAACTCGGCGTTTTCGGTGACGTTCCAGCCGGCGCTCGAAGTCAGTGCGCCCGGGGCGTCGGGTACGAGTGTGACCTGTTCGGGCACTACTTCCACGACCATGCGGATGAAGTCGTCGGACGGGTAGCCTTCGATATTGAATTCGGTGGTTACGATCCTGCGCAGTTCATAGACGTCGCGGCGCGTGATATGCCGCTCGTCGGGGCGGGGATGGACGGTGATTCCCTGGGCGCCGAAACGCTCGCAGTCGAGGGCGAATTTTTCTACGTCGGGGATGTTTTCTCCGCGGGCGTTGCGCAGAGTGGCAACTTTGTTTATATTGACGCTAAGGCGTGTCATAATTTATGGTTATTAGGCTTGTAGGTTTATTCCGGCGATGATTTCGCGGAATTGGCATATTATTTGAGTTATTATTTGTAACTTTGCATTGGCGGATGGCCGATTCGATGAATCACTTTCTCCGCTGAAACGTTAAAATAATATAACCGTATTCCGTCGGTCGGCGCCGGATTTCTCCGGATGCAAAATTAAGAAAAAAATTGGACTTGACGAAAACAAAGGAATCGAATGATAACAGCAAAAGAGATAATGTCGCCGGTATGGAACACGGCCGCCGCACGCCCTCTCAAGTATGTTGAGAGCGGGCTGCCGATTGTGGATGTGCTTCCGCGTCTGCTCGACACTCCCGACTTGCTGCTTGGGGTAAAGGAGAACGGGGAGATGATCGGGGTGGTTGACCGCGATTCGATGCTGGCGGGGATGGGCAGGATGATTGCCGCCCGTGATGACTGCAGCCTCATCACTCTGGAATGCGGGGCGGCGGATTACAGCGCCTCGCGGATATCGCGCGCGGTGGAGGATACGGACGCGCATCTTGTGGACATGTGGACTGTCCCTGCGGCCGACGGGCGCCTGTCGGTGACGCTTCGCGTGCGTCGCGAGGACCCGACGCAGACGGTGCATAGCCTTGAGCGTTACGGCTATGAGGTGGTTTCTGCGAGCGGCAGGGAATATGCCGACTCGGAGGCCGCGGCGATGCGCTTTCTTGAACTCAAGACTTTTCTGAACGTATGAGAAAGCTGGCATTGTTCGGGAACAGGCATCAGGAGGGTTATTTCCCTCAGCTGCAGCGTTTGCTGATAATGCTTTCGGAACGTGGTTTCGAGGTGTGGGTTCAGGAGCGGTTCTCGACTTATCTGGAGGCCAACGGTGTTGTATTCCCGGATGGCTTTGAGGTGACGGAGGATTTCCCCATGGAAGCCGAATGCGTGGTGAGTATCGGCGGAGACGGCACATTTCTGAAAGCGGCCCAGTGGGTCGGCGCCGCAGAGACACCTATACTGGGCATCAACACGGGGCATCTCGGTTTCCTCGCGAGTTATTCGCTGGAGGAGATGGAGGAGCTGACGGATGTCGTGGCCCGCGACCTCGGACAGAGGGAGCGGCGGGCCGTACTCGAGGTGAGAAGCAGTTCGTTGCCGGATGGTTTCTGGCCATATGCCTTGAACGAAGTGGCTGTGCAGAAAGGGGAGACGGCGTCGATGGTGACGGTACATGCCGAAATCGACGGCTATTTTCTTGCCGATTACCTGAGCGACGGGCTTGTAGTGGCCACTCCGACAGGCTCTACGGCTTATAATCTTTCGGCCGGCGGACCTATTCTGCAGCCGACGCTCGAGTGCCTTGTACTTTCTCCGATCGCTCCGCATTCGCTGACAATGCGCCCTCTGGTGGTTTCCGGCGAGTCGGAAATACATCTGCGCGCATATTCGCGGATGGATTATGCGCGGGTGAGTCTCGACGGGCGTTCGTTCATGCTTCGTTGCGGAGAGGATGAGCTGGAGATTACGAAAGCTCCGTTCGCTGTGGTCGTGCTCCGGCGCCCGGATGCGAGCTTCTCGCGGCTTCTGCGCAACAAGCTGCTCTGGGGAAAGAGATAAAACTTAAAAAAAACAGAGTGCTTCGAAATTTCGAAGCGCTCTGTTTTTTTATTTTATTTCGAGAATCTCGAGGAACTCGAGAAGCGCGGGAATCTCGATCGGGAGCCGGGAATTATTTTGCGTGAGCGGGAGCGGGAGCGGCGGCCGGAGCTGCTGCGGGGGCTTTGTCGGCAGCGGGGATGTTGACGGGCGCGGGCGCTGCGGAGTTGGGCGCGGGTGCTGCGTTCTGGATGCTGGAGACGTTCACGGGAGTCTTGACTGCGAAAGATGCGCAGATGCTGACAACACAGATGAAGATTGCCAGACCCCAGGTTGTTTTCTCAATGAAGTCGGTAGTTCTGCGGTAGCCGAGGTACTGGTTGCCGCTGGAATAGTCGGAGGCGAGACCGCCGCCTTTGGATTTCTGGATGAGAACAGCACCGATGAGAAGCAAGGATGCTATTACGATAAGAATGCAAAAAAAGATGTACATATATTATGCTTTTGTGAAAAATCGCTTTTGGTCTGCAAAGTAAACACTTTTTTTCGGATTATTCAAACATTTTGACTTCAAAAAGTGCGACTGAGAGAGTGTGCGTGGTCGGTGTGCGAACAGAATGATAAGGAATAATATTTTTTGCTGTCGGGAAGATATGCTTTGCAACATATTATTGCGCACTTTGTTGCATATATGACAAATTTGGTTTAAATTAGAGCGCGGTTATAAAATCGTTTTAACCGAAACAACAATACAAACCTGCTGTATAACAACTTTGAAAAACTGGTTACTCTTCTCAATTCTCACAATACTCACAATTCTCTATACTTTCTAAACTCTATAAACTCTCCACTCATACTAAAAACGGAATACTTTTTTATTAATTTAAATTGTAACTGATGAAAAAAATCTTACTAACCGCGCTATGCTTTCTCGCGCTGTCGCTCCCGGCTCTGGCCCAGACGATGGTGGTAACGAAAAGCGACGGGTCGAAGACTTACTTCTCCGTCAACCATCTTGAGAAAGTGCTTTTCGAGCAGAAAGCAGTTGAACAGCCTACGGAATTCGAGCTTACCAAAGTCAGGGATTACACTAAAGGCAACGTCCTGATGGATTTCAGTGTCAAAGATAGCGATGACTGGATGTCGCTCGACATATATGGTAAAAAGACAGCTACCTATCTGGAGGCAGGAGTCTATAATGTTACGGATGACGGGGCTGAGATGACTGTTTCGGATACATCCTCCCTGACGATCGGCGGTGGCCGCGATATGCTCGCATCCGGAAAAATGACCGTTGCCGACAACGAAGGGGTCTATCACATTGATTTCGATTTCGTCACGAAGAAAGGGACAATCATCAAGGGTTCGTTCGAGGGGAAGGTCCCCGGGTATACGAGCCACCCCGAGGCCGAGGTTTATAATTTCGCGGCCACGAAATGCGAGCTTTACAGCCCCAACAGTCTCGGGGCGAAGGAGTATTACTTCAGGCTCAACGATGCAAATTATAATTTCGAGCTTTCGCTCAACTGCTGGAGCAAGGGTCTGACTCTGCTGCCTGAAGAGGGTGAATACGAGTGGGATGGCGCATCCGACGCCGACTGGAACGGATCATTCGGAAGCCGCACAAGAATCTCTTATTATTATGATTATCAGTCGCTCCTCGACGGACTTACGCCTACGGACGCATCTACAATGAAGTTCGAGAAGGTTGATGACGAGGGTAACTATAAGTTGAGTGTGACGTTCGTGTATGGCGAAGCTCCGGCCACCAAGACCGTGAATATCGTCTATTCGGGCAAGATCACCGACAGCCGCGATGCGGCCGACAAACAGATTGCCTATACGGCATCCGCAATGAAAATCGCCCAGATCAACGACGGCATACCCGGCGAGTTCTATCTCAAAGGAAACGACGCAGACTGGACTTGCGAATACGTGCTCGACCTCTTCGCGGCGACTGACGCAAGAGAACTTCCTGAAGGGCTCTACACCTATTCCGAGGAGAAAACACCCGGCACGTTCGGACGCAAGACCTCCATCTGCGGATATAACTACAGCAGCCATGACTTCGTCCCGGGAGCCGGCGACAAGGTCAACGTGACTAAAGGAACCGACGGCAAGTATACTGTCAACGCTCTCTTCAAAGGACAAAACGGCTTCAAGGATGTTTCTCTCACCTATACCGGCGAAATCGTTGACGAGCGCGACCCCGTTGTAGATCCGGAACCTGAGCTGGATGGAACGAAATTCGGTCTTAGGAAATTTATTGAGGCATATAGAAATACGAACAATCTGCTGATGGCTTTCGAGGATGAGTCGGGCAAGAAACTCGAATTCGACATGTACGGAAGCTCGACGGAGGCAAGAACCTTGACCGCAGGAACCTATACGGTTGCAAGCGGGAATGGACTATCTACAATCGATCCCGCTTATTCCTACTACAATAATGTGAAGCTTAAGTCAGGAACTATGACCGTTGCCGACAATGAAGGAGAACTCACAATCAAATTCGATTTCGTACTTGTAGACGATTCTACAGTTAAAGGATATTACAAGGGCCGCATGAACGAAATGCACTACACAACCGCAGATTGCGTACTGGTCACACCCAACGAAGCCGAGGAGCATGAGTATTATTTCAAATTCGCTGATGAACCCAAATACAGATTTGATGCTGTTGTGAATCTGTTTAGTG
>OKSX01001400.1_pt1 | contig 12284 bp, 4 predicted proteins | sample 1606391 | NCBI WGS metagenome assembly OKSX01 (sample SAMEA3879578, study PRJEB24766) | human gut metagenome | biome: human-associated habitat; feature: feces | place: USA | collected 1985/1987
ATCCGACCACCGGCCGCGGAGGTGAGAATCAGGAGAAGGGAACTGTCTATTGGCTTCAGATCCGTCCGATAGTCGACACGAAGGAGATGCTCGACGATTCGATAATGGATGTGGATGATAAAGACCTCATCATGCGCTCCGATATGGCGTTGGGCCATGGCATCATGGATAATGTGAGCCATATTGTCTATGTGCGTCCCGATACGTTTGATTCGGCGCATAACCCCGAGCTTGCGCGGGAGATCGAGGAGATCAACGCCCGCTTTGTGGAGCGGGGGGAACCCTACGTGCTGATAGGCCCCGGGCGCTGGGGATCGTCGGATCCGGCGTTGGGAATTCCCGTGAAGTGGCCCCAGATCGCCGGCGCGCGCGTCATCGTAGAGTCGGCATTGCCCGGTTATCGCATAGAGCCGTCGCAAGGCACGCATTTCTTCCAGAACCTCACCTCCTTCGGCGTAGGCTATTTCACTGTCGACAAAGATGCCGGCAACGGGTTCATCGACATGGCGTGGCTCGAAGCGCAGCCCGCCGTGGAAGAGAGCGGGCGCATCCGCATCATCCGCTTCGACCGGCCGCTCACCATCGCCATCAACGGCCGCAAATCCAAAGGAATCATAAAAAAGTAGGGGCGCAATACATTGCGCCCGCGCCGTCACTTGCCCCCGCAATGGGATTTTTTTGCGAAAATTGTGGGGCGAACTGCATAAAATTTATAAATTAATTTCTATTTTTGCTGATGAATGAGGATGACGGCTGTAGAGGCAGCCTCATCGTATTCATTTTTTTATTAGAAAAGGTGGAAATTCCACCGAAAAGGTGTTATTGATTTTTTATCTTCAACATTCAAACTTGGCGGTTTGTAACATCCATGAAGATATGAGACAATAGCACCTGCATCGGTTGCTATACCTGTACCCGCGAGGGTTGATGTATATGCTTCTGGTGTGGGGCTGTCGGTCTTATCCTTGGATGTAGGTACGCCAAGACCTGAATGTGGGATAAGACGGAGATACATTCCTCACACCTTTTTTCTTTTTTCAACATAACAGCTTTGAAGGAGGATTGAAAGCGAAAAAGTAAGTGTTTATGAAGCAATCTTTTATTCGCGGTGCATTGCGTTATGGGTTGGTTATATTATCTATGATGGGCGCCGGAACCGTTATGGCGGATTCTTTCGAAGCCGGGGGTATCTACTATGAAACCACGGGCACGGGAGAGGCAACGGCTGTCAGCAGCGATTATTCTCTTGGCGGAGCTGTGACGATTCCCTCGAAGGTCTCTTATATCAAAGATGATGTGGAGATTACCGTCAAGGTGACCGGAATCGAGGCAGAAGTGTTTAAGAGGAAAGCAGTGACTTCTGTTGTGTTGCCTTCGACGATCAAGACCTTATCTGGAGGGCTTTTTCTGGAATGTGATAAACTTGAAGCCGTCACTCTTCCGGAGGATATTTCAGAATTGCCGAGGAGTATCTTTTATGACTGTTCTTCCTTGAAATCGCTGGATATTCCGGCAGGTGTGACGATGATAGGAGAATCCGCATTCTCAGGTTGCTCATCCCTGACATCGCTGGATATTCCGGCAGGTGTGACGATGATAGGAAAATACGCTTTCTCAGGTTGCGCATTGCTGACATCAGTTAATCTTCCCGTAGGACTTACATCTATCGAGAGCAATACCTTTAACGGGTGTTCTTCCTTGAAATCTTTGGCAATTCCAACAAGTGTCGGAAAGATTGGAGAATCCGCTTTCGAAGGTTGCACTTCGTTGCAGACAGTGGTGCTTCCGGCAGGTTTGACATCAATAGAAAACAGTCTGTTTCTCGGGTGTGAGTCATTGAAGAGTGTCAACATACCGGAGAATGTTGTGTCAATCGGAGAATCCGCTTTCGCCGGTTGTGCCGCTTTGGAAGAAATCACCTTGCCGGACGGAGTGAAAACTTTGGGCCACTACTGTTTTAGCCGAAGCGGTCTCACTTCGTTTGTTTTCCCAGAATCCCTTGAAAGTATAGGAGGGTATTGCTTTGGGGGTGCAGAGAAGATACAGGAAATGACGATAAATGCAGGGTTTAAGTCATTTGGAGCCGGAGCATTCGATGTGAAAGATTCTTTTTATATAAAGAAAGTCTTTTTCAAAGGATCTTTGGAAGATTGGTTAAAGATCGATTTTCAGGGTGACAATTATCCCGAAGGCACCAGCCCGGTTAGTATCGCCAAAGAGTTTTATTATACTAAAGGGGGAAGCTTCGTTCTTCTGGAAGGACTACTTGAGGTTCCTGCAGCCATTACGGAAATTAAGCCGTATGCTTTATATAGATATAAGAAAATCAACGGATTGAAGTTCTCCGGTAAGAATCTGTCGATTCCCATGTTCGCACTTATCCCGCAATGGATAAAGAATATCGTATATACGGGCACGGTCGAGGATTGGCTGACGGGAAATTTCAATGGCTTACCCTACGGACCGGGTATAAGCCTGAAACTCGGTGGAGATGGATTTGACGGCAAGGTAGATATTCCGAAAGGAATCACGCGCATACCCGAGGGACGTCTGGCATATCCCGAAGTTTGCGAGATCAATGATGAAAACGATGTGATCGTTGTCTGTAAAAAGGGATTCTATGGGTCAGGCCTTCGGTCGGCTTCATTTCTTGCACACGTGGATTCCATAGGGGAGAGTGCGTTTGAGTTTTGTCCTCTGACGGAAGTGAGCCTTTCTCCAAATCTCGGCACAATTCCGGATTTTGCGTTTGCTCAGTGCCCGAGTCTTCAGTCGGTTTCCATTGCGGCAGGATCTAATTCAGCAACCGCTGTGAAAGGGATTGTCATCGGAGCGGGTGCATTCATAAGTGATGTAAATCTGAAGACACTTAACCTTCCTCCCTTTATAAAAGTAGGTGCGGACGCGTTTAGAGGAGCCGGTATATTTGAATCTCAGCCTGACGGTTTTGTCTATTTCAATAGCTGTCTGTTCGGCTTCAAGGGAACGGGAGCAGTCCCTTCCGCGCTGGAGATCGAGCCCGGGACAATATCGGTTGCCGCAAATGCGTTCTCAACTTTCGATAGCCCGTCTATCACAAAGCTGACAATTCCCGAGAGCGTTCTGTCGATCGGCGATTCCGCATTCGAGGGCCAGGGAATGACATCGGTGAATGTGCCCGGTTCCGTTTCCTATTTGGGAGACCGTGTTTTTGCGAGATGCTCTGCTCTTTCATCAGTCTCTCTTAATGAGGGCCTGGAATATCTCGGCAACTCGTTCGAATCCGCGACTTCTCTGAAGTCTCTTACATTGCCGGCGAGTGTGAAAACTGCCTTCCTTCCTTCAATGGAGACATTGGTCATCAAGGATTCTTCCGAACCATTGAATTACTTTGGAGGGAATAGCGTTGTCCAAATTGCAGTAAAAGATCGGCTCTATATAGGAAGAAGTTTAAATCCCGTGGTAACTGACAGCCGATTTGACTATATCTTGAGAGTGAATGTAGAAGCTCAGCCACAATCCGCAGCGACCCGGGCTTCCTCCCTCCCGACATCCATCGAATTCGGAGAAAAGGTAAGCAACGTCGGCGGTATGCTTGAGTTCTATGGCAGTCCAACAGACAAGGTTATTTGTTATTCAGCTACAGCCCCGGACTTGGGTGAAGTTTATTTCATGAATGAAGCGTACGATAAGTCGATTCTGATGGTGCCGACCGGTGCTGTGGAATCCTATCGTAAGCAATTCCCGTGGAGTCGATTCGCGAATATCGCTGAAGGTGCTGTTTCAGGTGTCGAGTCGGTATGTGATGCAGCCACTGTTTCGGTAAGAATATGTGGAAATATCATCAACGTGGACGGTGTTGAAGATGGAGAACGCATCGAGATTTATGATGCTTCAGGGCACCTTATCGCTCAAGGTATTGCACCGGCAATGGAACTTCCGACAAATGCCGGAATGCTTATTGTCAGGGTGGCCGGCAAATCACAGAAGGTGATCCTATAAGTATGTAAATATGCATATTATGACTGAAAGTGCCCGGCGGGTCTCCGCCGGGCACTTTAGGTTTTATAGCTTTTGTTTTAGCCGAAAGCGGACGCATCTTGGATGCGTCCCTACAGCAATAGATTTGGAGCTGTCAAACTATCTCGGCAAGGAGCGTGGCGGAGGTGGCGGATGTGACGCGGACGCGGACGAAGTCGCCGGGGCGGGCGGTGCCGGCGGGGAAGACGGCGACTTTGTTCTGGGATGTGCGGCCGAAGAGCTCGCCGGCGTTGCGCTTAGAGACACCCTCGACGAGCACCTCGAACTCGCGGCCGATGTCGTGACGGTTGCTTTCGAGCGAGAGCTCGTTCTGCAACGCTATCATCCGGTTGAGGCGGTCGATCTTCACATCCTCGGGCACATTGTCGGGCATCGTGCGCGATGCCAGCGTGCCCGGACGTTCCGAATATTTGAACATGAAAGCCGAGTCGAAACCGGCTTCGCGCATCAGCGAGAGGGTCTCCTGAAAATCCTCCTCCGTCTCGTCGTGGAATCCGGTGAACATATCTGTGGAAAGCCCGGCGTCGGGGAGGATGCGTCGGATGGCCGCGACGCGGTCGAGATACCATTCGCGGGTATACTTGCGGTTCATCGCCTTGAGCACCTTGTCGCTGCCGCTCTGCACGGGCAGATGTATATGGCGGGCTATGTTGGAATGCTCGGCGATGGTCTGCAGCGTGCGGTCGCTCATGTCTTTGGGGTGGGAGGTAGTGAAGCGCACGCGCATGTCGGGAGCCGCCTCGGCCACCATCGCCAGCAGGTCGGGAAACCCGATATTCTCATAGCGGTAGCTGTTCACGTTCTGCCCGAGGAGGGTGATCTCGCGGAAGCCGCGCGAGCGGAGGTCGGCGAGCTCACGCAGTATGCTCTGCGGTTCGCGCGAACGTTCTCGCCCGCGGGTATAGGGCACTATGCAGTAGGAGCAGAAATTGTTGCATCCGCGCATTATGGAGATAAAGCCCGACACGCCGTTGGAGCCGATGCGGCGGGGCACCACGTCGCGATAGGTCTCGGTGGTGGAGAGCTCGATGTCGATGGCCGGCACACCCGCTTCGGCGGCCGCCACAAGGTCGGGAAGATGGAGATAAGAATCCGGGCCGGCCACGAGGTCGACGCCATGTTTCCGGATCAGCTCCTCTCGCATGCGCTCGGCCATGCAGCCGATCACGCCGATGATGATGTTGCGGCCCGATTTGCGGCGCATGGCGTTCCAATAGGCGAGACGCGAGAAGATCTTCTGCTCGGCGTTGTCGCGGATGGAGCATGTGTTGAGAAGCACGGCCGCCTCCTCGTCGGAGTCGGTAGTGTCGTAGCCTGCCATGGCCATCACGGCGGCCACTACCTCCGAATCGGCCACATTCATCTGGCATCCGTAGGTCTCGATGCGCACCTTTTTGGAAAGTGGGTTGTTTTTATCGTTTGCAGGCATAAAAAAAGTGGTCTGCGTGGTGTTTTCTTGCATAATTTTATTACTTTTGTGCAAAATTACTCATAGAAGTTGTTTAAACCAATTTACGTTTAATAAATTTTCATACTATTTGATAAAAATTAGTTGAAACAACTTCTAAAAATACAAGCAACAGTAATAACCAATAAATCTAATAACGTCAGAACATGAGCATTCCATTTATCACGGCGGAAGAGGCTGCGTCGTATATCAAGAACGGCGACAATGTGGCATTTTCCGGCTTCACGGCTTCGGGAACTCCGAAAGTAGTGACAGTGGCTTTGGCCGAGCGTGCAAAAAAACTCCATGCAGAGGGAAAGCCTTTCAAAATAAACGTATTCACCGGAGCGTCGACCAACGACCATGTTGACGGCGAGCTGGCGCGCGCCGAGGCTGTGGCCATGCGTACGCCTTACCAGAGCCACGGCGACATGCGCAAATCGGTTAACGCCGGAACCACCAATTATTTCGACGCCCACCTGAGCCACCTGTCGCAGGATCTGCGCTACGGGTTCTTCGGCGACATAGACGTGGCCATTATCGAGGTTACGGAGATGAGCCCCAACGGCGAGGTGATTCTCGGTGCCGGCCTCGGCATGACCCCGACCATCGCGCAGATGGCCAAGAAGGTGATTATCGAGTACTCTTCGTATTATCGCAATTCATTCCGCGGCTTCCATGACAATTACATCCCGCTGGATCCTCCTCACCGCCGCGAGATACCTATCTATAAACCCTCCGACCGCATCGGAAGCACCGTTCTCAAAATCGACCCGAAGAAAATCATCGGCGTGGTTCCATCCAACGATTCCGAGAGCATCAAGCCCTTCACGGCTCCCGACGAGGTCAGTCAGCGCATCAGCGAGAATATCTGCCACTTCCTGGCTTCTCAGCTCCGCGAGGGCCGCATACCGAAGGAGTTCCTGCCGATCCAGAGCGGTGTGGGCAACGTGGCCAACGCCGTGCTCTACGGTCTGGGCGAGAATCCAGAGATTCCCCAGTTCGAGATGTACACCGAGGTTATCCAGGATGCCGTGATGACGCTTATGGAGGAGGGTAAATGCAAATTCGCCTCTACCTGCGCGCTGACATTCTCCGACGACGCCATGCTCCACTTCATGGACAACATTGACTTCTTCCGCGACAAGGTGCTGATGCGTCCCGGGGAGATCTCGAACAGTCCGGAGATCGTGCGCCGACTGGGCCTTATCGCCATGAACACCGCCCTCGAGGCCGACATCTTCGGCAACGTGAACTCGACGCACGTTCTCGGAACGAAGATGATGAACGGTATCGGCGGCTCGGGCGATTTCTGCCGCAACGCCTACCTTTCGATCTTCTCCTGCCCCTCCATCCAGAAGGGTGGCAAGATCTCGACGATCGTGCCGATGGTTTCGCATGTCGACCATAGCGAGCACTCTGTCAAGATTCTGGCAACGGAGCAGGGCGTAGCCGACCTGCGCGGCAAGAATCCGCGTCAGAAAGCCGAGGCAATCATCGAGAACTGCGTTCACCCGATGTATAAAGAGCTGATGTGGGATTACCTGAAGCTCTCGAAGGGCGGTCACACACCCCACACCCTCAAGGCCGCTTTCGCCTTGCATCAGGCGTTCGCCGAGAAGGGCGACATGGCGCAGGCCGATTTCGCCGCCTACGTGTAATCACGTATACTTGAATAAAACAATCGCTATAAAACCTAAAGCGCCCGGCGGAGATCCGTCGGGCGCTTTCAGGTAGGAGGGGGAGGGTTATCTTCTGATCTTTGCGGTGAGGGTCTTGCCGTCGGCCGTGAGGGCGCGGAGGATGTAGACGCCGGGATGCAATGCGGAGAGGTTCAGGTCGGCTCCCGATTCATAGGAGGCGAGGAGAGTTCCGTCGAGAGCGTAAACGCTTACCGAAACGATATCGGCCGAGAAGATTGAGTCGGCACCGATCTCGGTGACTACCGTTTTCTCGCCGCTCTTCAGCGTGAGGGTATGGATCGTGAGGCCCTTGTTATCGTCCGATGCGCAACGGAGGGCCAGGCGATAACGGCCTGCTGCCGGAACGGTGAAGTTGACTTTCTCGGTTGCGGGGCTATCGGAGGTAGCCTCGATAGAGATTGTCTTGAGAGATGTGCGGTTGTCCTCGCCGGGAATCACGACAGCCTTCGCGGAGGCATGGCTTTCAGGCTGAGCGGGAGCTGCGGTCTCTACAGTGCAGAGCAGAACCTCGAGTTTCTCCAGGAATTCGGCGTTAGCACGCGAGAGCTGCATCTCAGCGGCAAAGCCCTTGGAATCGGTAGAGGCTACATCAAACGGGGGAAGATAGGCGATGTATTCAGTCGACCCCTGTGCGCCACGGTTTTTGAATGTGAGGCCATTCTCATGGATAAAGGCGCGACCGTGGAAGGATTCAACAAGTTTTGAATCTGAGAAATCGGGAGAATAAGGCCAGTCGGATACCTTACCGGTAGTGACACCTCTGTTTCCCTCAGCTCGTGCACCTTCCATCGTACCGTTCACAACAGCAATCGAATACTTATAGCTGTCCCAGGGAAGGTTGCTGACCTCTGTATCGGTGAATTGTAGGTTTGTCGACTCTCCTGCCAATTGCGGTTCTCCGCCGGCGATAGAAGGAGTGCGATAAACACGATATTTCAGATTGTCGGCGTCAACATAACCTTTGTGAACGCCAAGCTCAGTTCCTGAGAGAGCAGGATGTGATATAAGAGCAGATCCGTCTGCCTGCGCTTCGGTGGAGATGGAAAATGAAGAAACAGCTTTTGGAACATCATAACCGACCCAGAGGGGTGTTGATGCGGCAGCCTCGGAATCCTTATCGTTGAGGGTAGAGACAACGGAGTAGGAGAACATGCCGGGAGCATCGACATTGTCATCGAAAGAGACAGCTGTTCCCGGGGTAGCCTTGTCACCGGTGAGGGTCTTGACAACGACGGGGTCGGGTGTCTCGGCTTCGGTATCAGTGCGCGACACCACAATCTTTGTCAGAGTGGTGAGTTCGGCGCCTCCGTTGGTCTTGTCGGGGATGGTGAATGTTACCTTCGCCTTGTTGGCACCCGTGGCATCCGGAACAACGCTCAGGTCGGCAACGGTTGCGGGAACGGAAACAGACTCTACAATCTCGATATCGTCTACGTAAATCTTATTACCATTGGTGTTATTGCAACGCACTCCGAAATAGTAAGAACCGTCGGCTGTGGGAGAGAAATATGCCTCGGGCGACATTTTCCCGGTTTCACCCTTGTTGATGTTGACAGTAGCAAGTACAGGCATGCCGGCGAGGGTCGGCTCGGTTCCGGCGGTGAATTTGAGATCTTTCGGGTCGGGTTCGGAAGAACCGTAGCCATAGCCATAGCCATAATCGTCATCATCCTCGACCTCTTCAACCCAGGATTTGCAGGAAATCTTATATGTCTTGCCTGCTATAAGCTTGATGGGAGGAGTGATCAGCGATGCGTCAGAAGTGCTATAGTTAGAAGCCATGAACTGGACATATCCGGAATAATTCCTTGTCCATTTATAAGTACTGTTTGTGGAAACAATGGTATAAAGATTAAATTTGTCGGCAGAGCTGAAATCGTCGATGTAGGGGAGTTCCAATGCGCCTCCGGCGAAAATGGCAGTGGTTTTTTGAACGCTCGATTCAGCCTCCTTATAGAGGGTAGATACATTATATACATAAGATCCGGGTCCGTCAAGATTGTTGTCCTGATAGGTCATCATGAGATCGGCTCCGGCGGTAGTCACATAGTTTTCGGTCAGCACAACGGCATCGGCGCCATCTTTCGAACGGGTGATTTTAAACTTGAGCTGAGACTCGTCGATCCAGCCCCCGTTATAGCCCCATTCTCCGCTTTTGTGTGCTTTCCAAGTGACGACGACATTGTCGCCAACGGCCTTGGCTACCGGGTTGAGCGGATTGAGGGTTTTCTCATCCTCTCCGACCCATTTGCATTCCACCACGCTGGAAGATGTAACTTCCGGGTTCTCTCCGAGATCGTTGAAGGGAGCTATATAATAATAGTATTTACCGGCGGCGGGAATTACGGATGAGGAGTTGTCGGCATTGTCGATGAAAGTGGCCGTTTCTCCCGGCTGTCCGTCATTGACAGTGGCGATGACATTCTCATCCGTATAAAGAACGGCTTTGTCATTCGATGCTGACCTATATATCCTTGCGCCAATCGTGCCGGTGATGGCGTCGTCGGCCTTGTTCTTTGTCGGCCACGTCCAAGTCAGGGTGGCGGCAAGTGAGCCGTCGGTTGCCCCAACAGCTGTCGCTCTTGTCACTTTCTGCGGATAATTCACATCCTTTTCAACCTTCAGGCCTGCGAATTGAAGTTTTTTGTTAGCAAAACTTCCTGAACCATACCGGCTCCGTATGCCTATATAATAGAGTCCGCTTTCGGAAATAGTGACTTTTGCATTGGCGTTCCCGTCAACCGGCTTTTGCGTGAAAGTTGGTGTTACCTGATTTATTACACCCCATACTTTACATTGATAATTATCTTCAGATATTGGAGTTAAGGAATTCTCATCTTTGCCAATCACGATTGAAAAGAACTCATCGTCATTGTAGTCTGCCGAACAAACGTTTGCGTAGATATAGAAAATATCACCCGCATTCATCTGTATAGGATTGGTGAGCCTGAGAATTGCTCCTGTATCCGTTCCCGTCGAACTTGTATTGGCCGGGTCTATCTGGGCATATGGGGTTTCACCTGCTATGTATTCCCATGTTTTAGTGGCATCGGTGCCTGAGACAATCTGCCACTGGGAGTTGAATTCATCCTGCGTTGCCGGGATCGAGTAGACCTCGGCGGAGGCAGGCTGCGTCACGCCGGCGGCTCCGAGGAGCGCCAGCGTGGCGAACAGCTGTAATCCTTTTTTCTTCATAAGGGTAATTGTTTGGTTAGTTTTTTGCAAATTTTATTGTGCGGGTGCTGTGGCTGCCGCTTACGCGGAGTACATAGACACCTGCGGGGAGCTGCGAGGCGTCGAGGCTGAGCGTCTCCGTCTGCGAAGCGCCGCCTGCCACTTTCACTCCCTGAAGGGTATAGACTTCGGCCGAGAGCGCTTCCTGTCCCGGGGCATAAATGTTGAAACAGCCGTTGCCGACGGATTCGAGCATGATGCTTTCCGGAGCTGTTTCGAGGATATCATAGACCGAAGAGCTGTCGAGGATACGGCGTATGCCGGCCATGGCATCCGCCTTGCCGTGACCCCAGCCCTTTGCGTTGGAAGCGGGAGTGGCGGCGGTCTCGCGAGCTATCTCCTGCAGGTCGCTGAACGTGAGCGAGGGGTCTGCCTGACGCCATAGAGCCGTGATTCCCGCCATGTGGGGCGACGACTGCGACGTGCCGGCGCAGCTTGTCCAGTTATATGTTTTCTTGCTTGCGGTTTCCTTATAGCTATATTCCACGGGATAATAGTCGGCATAGCTGCCGGAGGTCGGGAAATAGCTGTTGCGCGAGCTGATCACCACCTGGCCGGGAGCGCAGACATCGGGCATAGTGCGGCCATCGGGTGTCTCGCCGAAAGATGAGAAATAGCTTATCTCGCCGATCGTTCCCTCTTCGTATCCCGAATCGGGGACATTGGCCGAGCAGTAGCTTCCGACGGCAAGCGTGTTGGGCCCGGAACCCATGTTGGAGTTGGTGCCCGCTCCGTCGGGCACGTCGATGCCCGGAATGTTGCGCGAGCCGAAGCTCATGTTATCGCTGAGGCAATACATGAAAATCTTCTTTCCCGGCTGCCCTTTGACAGTGATGCGCGTGAAATTGCGGGTGGCGTTGGCGACGCTGCTTGCCACAAGATACATGTTGAGCTCGGCCATATATCGGCGGTTGTAGGGATCGACGCCGGCAACACCGCCCATGAAACAGTTCTTGTAGACTTCGTGGAACTTGGTGCCGGAGCGGACCACGTTCAGACGCGATGTGTCGATGAACTGGTCGATCGTATTGCCGGAGGCCACATAACCCCCTTTGCCCACCGGAATCTTAAACGAATAGAGCACTTCGTCGGGGGCGGTGCGGGAGATGATGTCGAGCGACACTTCGAACGGAGTGCCGTCCTGAGTCCAGATCTCTACAGTGCCGAAAGACTGGAACATGTTGTCTTGCTCCTCAAGGCCTTTCAGGGCGAGAGTCTTGACGTAGGGGTCCTCCTCGGTAAGCTCCTTGATGATGGAGATGGGGAGGTCGCGCTCGTTGCCTGCGGAGAGGCATATCAGGATGTCGTATTTCTCCGCGATGTCGTTGATGGCTTCGGTGAACTCGTCGGTGCCGTCGTGCGGGCCGAGGTTGTCGCCGAGCGATAGGTTGATGACGCAGGGTTTCCCTTGCGACTGCGCGTATTTGCCGATGCGCTCGATGCCGTCGAGAATCTGGGCGTTATAGCAGGGTCCTCCACAGACCACGAGGTCAGCGCCGGGGGCCACGCCGCGATAGTCGGGAGCCGTGGGGTCGGACTCATCGCGGAAGCTGCCGGCTGCGCAGCCGAGCACGTGGGTGCCGTGGCTCTCCTGAGGGTCGTCGGTAGTGAAGCGGGCGATTTTTTCCGGGGTGTCGTAGATTTCGGGCTTTGCCGACTGGCCTACATATTCGAGTGCGAGTTTCACGCGGGTCTTTCCGTCGGCGTCGCGGAAATTGATATGATTGGGGTCAATGCCTGTGTCGAAGAGGCCGATCACCACTCCCGAGCCGTCGTAAGGCTTGTCGAGGCCTTTGCCGAGGTGCACGTCGGGCACGTTGGAGAAGGGGAGGGCTTTGTTGTTGGTGCGTTTCACGCGGGCAGAGAGGCGTGCGCCCGTA
>OKSX01001411.1_pt1 | contig 12201 bp, 10 predicted proteins | sample 1606391 | NCBI WGS metagenome assembly OKSX01 (sample SAMEA3879578, study PRJEB24766) | human gut metagenome | biome: human-associated habitat; feature: feces | place: USA | collected 1985/1987
AGCGCCGCCGCCGTGCCGCCGCAGCACTGGAACAGGTGGGCCTTGGCGATAAGCTCCGGAACAAGCCCAACCAGCTTTCCGGCGGTCAGCAGCAGCGTGTTTCCATCGCGCGGGCACTGGCAGGCCGTCCGGCTGTCATTCTGGCCGATGAGCCCACCGGCGCACTGGACAGCCACACCGGCCGTGAGGTGCTGAAAATGCTGCAGGAGCTGCACCGGCAGGGCAATACCGTGGTGCTCATCACCCACGATAACTCCATTGCCGTGCAGGCCCAGCGCATCATCCGACTGGAAGACGGCCGTGTGGTGTACGACGGCGATGCCCACGCACCCGAAGCAGTGGTGCAGCCCGGCTGTGGGATCAGAACGGAACAGGAGGGGAGCGCATCATGATCTATGAGACCTTCCGCGAGGCTGTCCAGAACATCTGGAGCAACAAGTTCCGCACCTTCCTCACCATGCTGGGCATTATCATTGGCGTGACGGCGGTCATCGTCATCGTGGGTCTGGGCAACGGCATGACCCAGAGCATCGCGTCCAGTTTTGCAGACCTTGGCACCAATATCATCAGCGTGCAGGTCATGGGCTACGGCTCCCGCTCGGTGGAGGTGGAGGATGTTTACAGCCTCGTGGATGCCCACCCGGATCTGTTCGAGGCGGTGTCGCCGACAGCCAGCATCAACGGCACCGTGAAGGTGGGTACCACCAGCTACAGCAATACCTCCGTCAAGGGCGTGAGCGAGAGCTATCTTGGGATGAGCGGCTACACCGTCCGCGTCGGGCGCGGCATCAACTATGTGGATCTGACCGACAATAAGAAGATTTGCGTTGTGGGCGACTATATCAGCCGTGTGGCCTATGGCGGCAATGCCGTGGGCCAGACCATCAAGATCGGCTCGGAGAAATATACTATTGTGGGCGTACTGGAAGCCAAGGTGACAGACACCTCGGATCAGGAGGGCAGCAGCGATGATATCGTTCTGCTGCCCTACACCACGGCGCTCCGCGTTTCAAAGACCAGCACCGCCAGCTCCTACGCTGTCACCGTGACCAGCGAGGACAACATTTCCGAAGCAAAGACCGTACTGGAAAACGGCCTGCAGGAGCTGCTCAATTCTGATGAGGGCTACATGGTCACCAGCATGAGCGAAATGCTGGATATGATGACCTCCATGGTGAACATGGTCGTCACCATTCTCACAGCCATTGCGGCGATCTCGCTGCTGGTGGGCGGCATCGGCATCATGAACATCATGATGGTGTCCGTCACCGAGCGCACCCGTGAGATCGGCATCCGCAAGGCGCTGGGTGCGAAGGAACGGGTCATTCTGGGCCTGTTCGTCACCGAAGCTGCCACCACTTCCGCCCTCGGCGGCGTGCTGGGCATCGGTCTCGGCTATCTGCTTTCCGCGCTCGCCAACAGGATCCTGCCGCTGGTCATGAGCGATATGGAAATGACCGTGTCGCCGTCCCTTGGCTCGGTGGCTGTGGCCTTTGGCATTTCGGTGGGCATCGGTGTGCTGTTCGGCTACCTGCCCGCAAAGCGTGCGGCCCGGCTGAACCCCATCGAAGCGCTGCGCTATGACTGATAACCCTCTCACCGGCACGGTCCGCTTGCAGCGGCGCAATGCCGGAGCTCTCCCGAAGGGCGAGCCCAAAATTAAGGAGGCAACTATGAAAAAACAATTTCTCGCACTGCTGCTGGCGGTGTGCATCGGCGTGTCCGTGCTGGTGCTGCCGGCTTCGGCAGCGGGCTCCAACACGGCGGTGCAGACGGCGGTGACGCTGGGCGCTTTCTCCACCGAGGAAGCGGCCGGGCTGAGCACGCCGCTCACCCGCGGGCAGCTGGCAAAGCTGCTGGTGGCCTTTTCTGCCTACCACGATAACGCCAATACGCAGGGCAGCATCGGCACCCTGTATACCGATGTGAACGGCAGTAGCGCTTATGCGCCCTATATCCGCATTGCAGTGCAGCAGGGCTGGATGAGCGGCTACACAAACGGTTCCTTCCGCCCGGATAACACCGTCACGCTGGAAGAAGCCTGCACTGCCGCCCTGACCCTGCTGGGCTACGATATCACCACCCTGACCGGCGGTTTTCCGGCAGCACAGCTGAACAAGGCCAATGCCATCGGCCTGCGGAGCAATCTGGGCTGCACGCAGGGCCAGACCATGACTCTGGAAGAGGGCGCAGTGCTGTTGTACAATGCCCTTACCGCAAATACGGCAGACGGCAGTGTGTACGGCACCACGCTGGGCTACACCGTGACGAACGGTCAGGTGGATGTTTCCTCCATCCTGCTCAGCAGTCTGGAGGGCCCCTTTGTGGCATCCGAGGGTGAGAGCCTGCCCTTTGTGCCGGAGGCCATCTACCGCAATGGCAGTGTGAGCACCTCGGCACAGCTTTCCGCCTATGACGTATACTATTACAATGCCAGCGCAAAGACGGTGTGGATCTACACCCGCAAGGCAGCAGGCCGCATCACGGCAGTGTCGCCCAGCGCCAGCGCACCCACCTCTGTTACCGTGGCAGGCACCAGCTACACCATTGCAAGCTCCTCGGCGGCGGCACAGCTGTCCAGCCTGAACGGCGGCGGCGTGGGGCAGGTGGTCACCCTGCTGCTGGGCATGAACAACGAGGCCGTTGCGGTGCTGACCGGCGATGAAGCGGACGAAGTATTCTACGGTGTGGTGCAGACCGCCGCCCGCAGCCTTGTGGAGGAAAACGGTGCGGACGTCCGGCAGGCGGTGGCAGTCAAGTGCACCGACGGCGTTACCCGCACCGTGAATGTGGACAAAAGCCTGAATTACCCGGCAGGCTGGATGGTGAAGATCACGGTGAACGCCGAGGGTGAACAGGTGGAGACCATCACCAAAACCAGCACCTCCGGCACCATCAATGCAGACAGCACTGCTCTGGGCGGCACTGCCCTTGCAGACGACGTAGAAATTCTGGATACGACATCGGAGGGTGTGGCTGGGACGGTAAGTCGGGGGTAACACTTTCTGACGCCGATGTGCGCTACTACACCACCAACGAAAACGGCCAGATCGACCGCCTGATCCTGAACGATGTGACCGGTGATCTGTGGACCTATGGCGTGCTGGATGATGTGAAGAACCTCATCAACAACACCACGACCACCACCAGCGGAACGACCTCCTCCGGCATGACGGTCAGCACGGCGATCAAAAAACTTACAGGGAACGACAGCACCACTGGCACGACCGGCAGCAGCACCACCACGACCACGACAGATGATTCCCAGATCATCAGCGATGTGGCGGATATCGTGCTGCCCAGCACCGGCAATCTTTTGTGGGGCCTTGTGGACGGCAGCATTGGCAGCAGCCTGTGGGAAAGCGTGACCGGCAGCACCGATAAACTGGCAAGCTACCTGCTCAAGCTGGGCGCTAACAATACCAGCGGCAGCCTGAGCACCGTGCTCAACTATCTGGGAAGCGGTGCAGATTACGTGTGCTACGTGAACGGCAAACAGACGACCTACAAGACCAGTACCAAATATCCGGTGCTGGCAGGCGGCATCGCCATTGGCACCAGCACCTCCGGTACGGTCAAGTCCATGACGCAGCTGCTGCCCGTAGTCATTGACAAGGTGGGCGCGGCCTCGGTCATGAGCGAAAACAAAAAGTACGAAACTGCCGATGAGATGCAGGTGTATCTGTGGTATAAAGGCACCTACTATCCCACCACTCTTTCTCAGGTGAACGGTGAGGAGTACACCCTCATCGGCTGGTACGATGGCGGCCTGCGCGCGGCAGGCGGCAAGATCCGCGTGCTGATCGCGGTCAGGAAAAACTGAATCCGGACCGGCCCTCCCCGATGGGAGGGCTTTTGCTGTCCGCACAGCGCATACGGTCAAGCTGAAAAATGAATAAAATTTACGCACGTGATGATATCATTTTAGGGTGATTGAGCAAAGAATCGAAAGAAGCCCCATAATCATATTGACATAATGGGTAATGGGGTGTAAACTACATGCATCGGGTCGAGCAAATCCGAAAATTGAGATCATTCAGGGAGGAAACGGCTATGATGTGTTGTTGCGCAATGTGTTGTTGTACCACAAACGCTTCCCGGACCGGCCGCCCTGCAGTATGGTATGCCGTGTGAGCATATCTGCAAATTCTGTGTGGGAACACGCAGAGAGATCTGACGCTGACCGCCTGGGAGCTTACTCGAAGAGGGAGCTTCCGGGCGTTTTGTTTTGACCCGCAAATCAGGATACAAGGGAGGAATCCGGCAATGGACTGGAATGCGATCCAGCAATATTTGCCGCTCTACCAGAAAGCAGCCGTGCTGACGGTACGGCTGGGCGTTGCAGGCATCATTTTTGCCATCATCATCGGGCTTGCGTGTGCGGTGATCCAATACGACAAGGTGCCGGTGCTGCGGCAGATCGTGGGTGTTTACATCCAGTTGTCCCGCAACACGCCGCTGCTGGTGCAGCTGTTCTTTATCTACTATGGCCTGCCCAAGGTGGGCATCCGGACCAATGCCGAGATCTGCGGCATCGCAGGTCTGGCGTTTCTGGGCGGCAGCTATATGGCCGAAGCATTCCGCAGCGGTCTGGAAGCCATCGAGCCCATCCAGACCGAGAGCGCCTACAGTCTGGGCATGGATCGTCTGCAGACCATGCGGTATGTGATCCTGCCGCAGGCAATGTCCACCAGTATGCCGGCCTTCATGGCAAACGTAATCTTCCTGCTCAAGGAGACCAGCGTGTTCAGCGCCATCAGCCTGATGGACCTGATGTTCACGGCCAAGGATCTCATCGGCATGTATTCCAAGACCATCGAATGCCTGTTCCTGCTGGTGGCGTTCTACCTCATCATCCTGCTGCCGGTGTCCATCGTGGGCAGCCTGATCGAAAGGAGGCTGCGCTATGCTGGATTTGGGTCTTGACGTCCTGTTCAAGGGCAAAAATATGGCCCGCCTGATGGGGGGCCTCGGCGTAGCTCTCAAGATCAGCGCGGCATCCGTGCTGATCAGCCTGCCGCTCGGCATTCTGCTGGGTGTGCTGATGACCTTCCGCAATCCCATCATCAAGGCGATCCTGCGGCTGTATCTGGAATTTATCCGTATCATGCCGCAGATGGTGCTGCTGTTCCTCGTCTACTTTGGCACAACCCGCGCGTTCGGGTGGAACCTTTCCGGCGAGACGGCATCGATCATCGTGTTCGTGCTGTGGGGCACTGCCGAAATGAGCGACCTTGTGCGTGGCGCACTGATCGCCATTCCGAAGCACCAGTACGAGAGCGCTGAAGCGCTGGGTATGAGCCGCATCCAGACCTACTGGTACATCGTCATCCCGCAGACGGTGCGCCGCTTGATCCCGCTGTCCATCAACCTGATTACCCGTATGATCAAAACCACCAGTCTGGTGCTGATGATCGGTGTGGTTGAGGTGATCAAGGTGGCCCAGCAGATCATTGAGGCCAACCGCACCGCCAGCCCCAATGCAGCCTTCGGCATCTATCTCACAGTTTTTGTGCTATATTTCCTTGCATGCTGGCCCATCAGCCTGCTGGCAAGCTATCTGGAAAAGAAATGGAAGTGACCGTGTATGGCAGAACCTATTTTGACCGTTGAACATCTGATCAAAGCCTACGGCGAGACCCCGGTGCTGGACGATATCAGCTTTGCTGTCAAGCCCGGCGAGGTCATCGTGGTGGTCGGCCCCTCGGGCTGCGGCAAAAGCACGCTGCTGCGCTGCCTGAACGGTCTGGAGCCCACCCAGAGCGGCCGTGTGCGTCTGGGCAGTGAGACCGTTGCCTACGGCGGCAAAAACCTCACCCAGCTGCGCCAGCGGATCGGCATGGTGTTCCAGAGCTACGAGCTGTTCCCGCACATGACGGTGCTGGACAATGTCCTGCTGGCTCCCACCAAGGTGCAGAAGCGCCCCAAAGCAGAGGTGCAGCAGGAGGCCGAGGCCCTGCTGGACCGTGTGGGCCTGCTTGCCAAGAAAAACAGCTACCCGCGTGAGCTTTCCGGCGGACAGAAGCAGCGTGTTGCCATCGTGCGTGCGCTGTGTATGCACCCGGAGATCCTTCTGTTTGATGAAGTAACCGCTGCCCTTGACCCGGAAATGGTGCGCGAGGTGCTGGACGTTATGCTGGACCTTGCCAAGCAGGGCAAGACCATGATCATCGTCACCCACGAAATGCAGTTTGCCCGCGCCATTGCCAACCGTGTTATCTTCCTGGATGGCGGCAAGATCGTGGAAGAGGCTGCACCGGCCGAGTTCTTTGACCGGCCCAAGACCGAGCGCGCGCAGCGCTTCCTGCGCACATTCACGTTTGATGCTGTGAAATGAGTCACAGATCAAGATAAAGACTGCGGGTGTTTCGCAGCCAATGGGAAAGATTTTGTAAAGGAGAATCCACTATGAAACAGTCTAAAATTTCTCGTCGTTCCTTCCTGCTGGGTCTGGGCGCAGCGTCCGCTGCTGCCGTTCTGACCGCATGCGGCGGCTCTTCTTCTGCTTCCACCGCAACTGCAGCATCTGGCAGCGCAGCATCCGGCAGCAGCGTGGTCTACCGCACGCTGGATCAGATCAAGGAGTCCGGCACCATCAATATCGGTGTTTTCTCCGACAAGAACCCGTTCGGCTACGTGGATGAGAACGGCGAGTATCAGGGCTATGATGTCTACTTTGCCCGCCGTCTGGGCGAGGATCTGGGCGTAGAGATCAACTTTGTTTCTACCGAGGCTGCCAACCGCATCGAGTATCTGCAGACCGGCAAGGTGGATGTGATCCTGGCAAACTTCACCGTGACCCCCGAGCGCGCAGAGGAAGTGGACTTCGCTCTGCCTTATATGAACGTTGCACTGGGCGTTATTTCCCCGGACAGCAACGTTATCACCACTCTGGACAACTGGAACGCTGACGATCAGATGATCGTCATTTCCGGCACCACTGCCGAGACCTACCTGACCAAGGAGTACCCCGACATTCCGCTGCAGAAGTACGATTCCTACGCAACGGCCAAGAATGCACTGGAGAACGGCAACGGCGTGGCATGGGCCAACGATAACACCGAGGTCATTGCATTTGCAAAGCAGAACACCGGCTACACGGTCGGCATTCCCTCTCTGGGCAGTGAGGACACCATTGCTCCCGCTGTGAGCCAGGGAAACACCACCGTTCTGGATTGGCTGAACGAGGAGATCAAGGCTCTGGGCGAAGAGAACTTCTTCCACAAGGACTATGAGGAGACTCTGGTGGATACCTACGGCCTTGACTATGAGGATGAGCTGGTCGTTGAGGGCGGCGTGACCGGCGGCGCAGATGCCGCATCCAGCGAAGCTACTACTTCGGAAGCCGCATCTTCTGAGGCTGCTGCTTCCGAAGTAGCTTCCAGCGCAGCCGCACAGTAAAGAAATAACATCGAGCGGGCAGGAGAGGGCTGAACCTTTCCTGCCCGTTTTTGCATTGCGCCATCTGCCGGAACGTGCTATACTGGAACAAAACAACTCCTGTCCGAAAAAACCTGAAAAAGAGAGGATGTTCCCAATGAAACGTGCCTATACGAACGGGATCCTGCTGGATGGCACCGAGCAGATGCAGCCGGTAGCGCACAAAATCCTGCTGACCGAGGATGATAAGATCACTGCCATTGCCGATGAGGGCGTGGATCTGGATGGCTATGAGGTCATCGATCTGCACGGCTGCTACATTATGCCGGGTCTGGTCAATCTGCATGTGCATCTGGCGGGCAACGGCAAGCCCAGCGCAAAGCCGCGGGACAATGCTGCGCTGGTGCGCAAAATTCTGAGCAATGGCCTGACCCGTGCGGTGGCCTACAGGCTGGTGTGCAGCTACGCGAAGCTGGAACTGCTGGGTGGCGTGACTACCATCCGTACCGTGGGCTGCATTGCGGATTTTGACACTCGCTGCCGGGATGATGCCGCTGCAGGCAGACTGCTGGCACCGCGCATTCTTGCCGCCAACGAGGGCATTTCGGTGCCCGGGGGACACATGGCGGGCTCGGTGGCAGTTGCGGCCCATAACAATGCCGAAGCGCTGGCTCAGCTCAGAAAGGCCAGCGGCCAGAAGGTGGATCTTGTCAAGCTGATGATCACCGGCGGTGTGCTGGATGCCACGGAAAAGGGAACGCCCGGAGAGCTGAAAATGAAGCCGGAGATGGTCAAAGCCGTTTGCGACGAAGCCCACAGGCTGGGCTACACCGTAGCAGCACACACCGAATCGCCGGAGGGCGTAAAGGTGGCGCTGGAAAATGGGGTGGATTCCATCGAGCACGGTGCAAAGATGGACGATGAGACGGTCCGCCTGTATAAGGAGCGGGGAGCCTTCCTGTGCACGACCATCTCCCCGGCGCTGCCCTATGCGCTGTTCGATACAGCGGTTTCCGGTGCCTCGGAAAAGGATCAGTACAACGGCAAGATCGTGTTTGACGGCGTGGTGGAAAGCGCAAAGACCGCGCTTGCCAACGACATCCCGGTGGGCTTGGGCAATGACGTGGGCTGCCCCTACATCACCCAGTATGATTTCTGGCGGGAACTGTGCTATTTCCATAAGTATTGCGGTGTGAGCAATCGGTTTGCCCTCTACACGGCGACCCTGCGCAATGCTCAGCTGGCCGGAATAGGAGATGTGACCGGTTCCATTGAGCCGGGCAAGAGCGCAGACTTTATTGTGACGAAACACGATCCGCTGAAAGACCTGCGTGCGCTGCAGCATCTGGAACTGGTAGTGTGCCGGGGCCATGTGGTCAAAAAGCCGAATCCCAAGCGCAATAAAACGGTCGATGCCCTGCTGGACCCGTATCTGGCATAAAACTGCGGAAAGCGATCAAAAGAAAAGCAAGGGGCTGCTGCACCAGATGACGTGCAGCAGCCCCTTGCTTTGCAGCGGAAGATTCACATGCTTGCCATCACAGCCAGAATGCTCTGCCAGCTTTTGCTCCGGGCGGGGGAAGTGTGAGCCGAACGGCTGCGGCTGACTGCTGCAGTTGCGCCGGAAGCGGCAGGGCCCATGGCAGTCAGCGGCACAGACGGATGGAAGAATACGGCGGTATCGCTGGCCAGCCACTGGGCCGCAAGGTGCGCGGCCTGCGGGTCTGCCTGCAAGGCGCGGCGCTCACTTCCGGCCAGAAAATCTGCCAGCCAGTAGAGGATGGCGCTCAGCGGCTGACTGGGTGCAGGGCCTTGACTCCAGTAGGTCCAGTGGGCACCGGCCCCTACAAAGCTCTCCACGGTAATAACGGCACCGGTGCGGGCGTTCTGGGGGATGCTGCCCTGATGATCGGCTCCTGCAAGGGCGCGCAGCTCAGACAGGATGCGCTGGGTGCGCGCCAGATCCAGCCGGTCTTCCCGGCAGTAGGCACGGAAATCGGTCTCGTCGATCAGGCCGTCGGCGCTGGAAGGGAAGCGGCCCACCAGCTGCCCATCAGCATTGTGGCACAGCTGCCAGCCCTTGCGGAACAGCTGGAAGTTCAGGCAGCGGCGCCCCATGGTGGAGTAGCACAGGATGGAGGTGCTCTCACCGGGCAGCTGCTTGAGCTCCAGACAGGCATCGTTGCCGCAGGTATCCTGCAGCTTTACCGTTAAAAGAAGCTGCGCACGGGGGTGCTGGGCAGACATGGCGTTGTGCATTGCGGTAAAATAACGGCTGGCGTCCATCGTGAGTTCCTCCCTGAAAGGCTGATACAGCGGTTCGTTGTATAACAGGCGGGTTCTGCAGCAGACAGCCCTGTGCACGGGGCGGCTTACGCAGGATTGTTTTATCTTGTGAACCTAGTATAGCATATCTCACAACGAAAAACAACTATAAGTTTATCAAAAATTGAAAGAATTTGCAGGATGCGGCAGGGTAAGCAAAACCCGGACGAAACACGGTTGTGATGCGGTTGTATAAAACGGCCTGCAGACGGAGAAAACTCTCTCGTCTGCAGGCCGTTGCTCTTATAAAACTCTTATTTCAGTCGCCCAGTTCCCGGATCTCGTTCTGGATCAGCCGCCCGGCCGCGCGGGCCAGCTGGTCCATGCCGCGGATGCGTGCCATATTTTTGCCGTAGATCTGTGCAGCGGCACCGGCAGAGCTATCCTCGCCCATGAACACGGCAGACACCCGGATGCCCATGCGCTGCAGCGCACGCACCTGCGCGGCAGTGTCGGCCACACCGGCGGCGTCCTCGTAACCGCAGCCCAGCGGTTTTTCCGGGCTGGGCGGGATGCGGCGGCTGTCGTTGGGCGAAGCATCCGTCAGTACGATGAGCAGATGCCGCGGCGCAGGGCCGGGCGCATACTGCAAAAGGTCGCCTGCGGCCCGCAGGGCAAGGCCGTCACGGTTCCAGCCGGAAGCGAAATAACGGTTGATGTTCTGCAGGTTTTTGTCCGCAAAGCCCTTGAGCACACGCAGCACAGTGTAGCCCCGCAGGCTGCTGAAGCTGGACACCCGCACCGGGATCCCGCAGGCTGCAAGGCTCTGGGCCAGAATGGAGCCCTGCGCCGCAATGACCTCCTGACAGTGCAGGCGGGACGCAGATGCATCCAGCAGAAGATCCACTGTGAAGGAAGGCTGGTTTTCCTCCTCGGCGCATAAAAATACCCGGTCATCGTTCAAAAGTGGTGCCCGCCAGATGCGTCCGGCATTCAGGTTTCCGCTGCGGGCCACACGGGCGTTGGGCTGCTGATGCACCAGAATACAGTTGCGGATCTGTTCGGTGAGTCGTAGCACCACGCTGCGGTGCAGTTCCCGGTTCTTAGCGTAGTAGGCGCGATTGCGGTCAGCCTGAAGTTCGGCCTGCTCAGCCAGATGTTTTGCCTCCGGGGTGGGGGCCTGCTCCGGGCTTGGCACACCGGCGCTGAACCACAAATGGCATCCCAGGTGGTCGCCCACGCAAAGCTCCTGCTCAGCCTTGCGCAGCCGTTCCGGCGGGTAGAGGGAGCGGCCGAAGCAGCTTTCGATGTAGGCTCTGTCCTGCGCGGCATCCTGCTTCAGGGTGATGTGGGCCCTGCGCTTGTCCACCGCCAGTCCACCGCCCACAGCATCCACGGAGTTTGAGTGCTCCACGGTCACGCGGTCCGTTTTGATCATCTGGGTGGGCATGGCTTTGGTGGCAAGTTTTGCCAGCAGGCCGTCCAGATGCAGATGCAAAGCTGCTTTCTGGTGCACAGTACCGTCGAACAGGTTGAATTTTGCGTAGATCGATAAAATTTCGGCTTTCAGCTGTTCCGGCTCCGGCACATGCTCCGGGGCCAGCGCGGCGGCAAGGCCGGACTCGTAAGGGGTCATCACCGGGTCGGTGCGGCCCAGTACACGCCGCCAGCGTGCGGCCTGCATGGTGTAGACCAGCTGATTTTTTGCCATCCACTCCTGCCGCGAAAGCTTGTACTGGATGGCAAAGAAATAATCTGCATGGGCATGGCGCAGTGCTTCCAGCACCGGGCGGCGGGGCAGCTCCAGCCAATAGGCTGCATTTTCCAGATACAGCCATGTCATGTCGTCCAGCATTGTCTGCCGCAAGTCACCGTCCCATGCATCAAAGATGCTGCGGATCAGCGCGTCACCGTAATATTTGTGGATGAGGCCCACGACCGTGTTCATGTAAAAATCGGTGGTGCCGTCGGTATAGCGGGCCAGAAACAACGGCTCAAAGCCATAGGCTCCTGCAGCAGCCCAGACCTGATTGGCCGCACGCCGCTCCTGAGCGGTGTAGCTCTGGGCGTCCATCAGCCAAAGAGCTTGGCGGCATCCAGCTTGGCCGGAATGCGCGCCGCGATCACATCACGGATCAGGCTCTGCTCGTAGGAGTCAAAGGCTTTGTTGGTAATGCCCATATCCAGTGCCGCACCTGCCGGGATGCCGCGCCGGATCAGCCGCAGGGCATCCAGCATGCCGCGCAGGTCCAGCGCCTTGGTGGAAATTTCCGCACTGTCGCACTTTTTCTGCAGGTCAAGGAACAGCAGTGCAAACTGGCGCACATACTTGGAAGCAAGATCGGGGAACTGCGTCCGCAGCAGCTTTTCCAGATCGTCCTGCGTAATGGTGGGCATCTGGATGACCACGAAACGGGAGGTGAGGGCCTCGTTCAGCTCACGGGTGCCGGCATAACCGTAGTTCATGGTGGCAATAAAGCGGGTCTCCTCCGCCAGCGGGATGCGGTCGTAGCCGGGTACATCGATGGCGCGGCGGAAGTCCAGCACCGCGTGCAG
>OKSX01001412.1_pt1 | contig 12194 bp, 9 predicted proteins | sample 1606391 | NCBI WGS metagenome assembly OKSX01 (sample SAMEA3879578, study PRJEB24766) | human gut metagenome | biome: human-associated habitat; feature: feces | place: USA | collected 1985/1987
TATTTCACCTTCACGGGTTACATCGCCTTGGTTGCCTGTTACCGAAGGTTCTCCGTTTTGCATAGAGGCTGGTAACGCAATCCGGCAGGTTCCTCCCTGCTCAGGATATATCGTAATTTGCTGAACCTTACCTCCTTTTTGCTCGGCAGATACCAGGAAGGCGCCCATGGCACGCAGGTTCTGGAAAGAGATGTCTTGCCAAGATGCCGGAATAGCCGGGAAAATCCGAATGATACCGGTATGACTCTGCATCAGCATTTCCTGGATTCCGGCCGCAAAGGCGAAGTTTCCTTCGAGCGTAAACGGGCGGTAGGTGAACTTGGACTTACCACTCTTCGTCTGGTCGCCATTAGCATGGAATGTATTGGGCAGGCAGAAACATTCGGCAAAGGTTTTCAGTTCCCGGGCGGCTCCTTCGCCATCGAAAGCGCGGGCTTTCATGTTTCCGAACCAGCTGTAGGAGTAACCGCACCAGTAATCCGGACCTACATCCTGCAGACGTTTGATGGTTGCGTTGATAATCTGTTGAGATTCTTCTCCCTGACTGTAATCGATCAGACCCAGCGGATGGATCGACATGGCGTGTGAGAAGTGACGATGTGAATCTTTGTACGGGAAACCTTTGGCGAAAGTCAACGAACCTTCTTCGTCCACATCAAATGCCGGTAACTGCTCTCCTACTTCTTTCCAGTGGGCAGCTTCCTCGTTCAACTGCAAGGCCGTAGCCATTTCGGCTGCTGCCTTAAAGGCAAACTTCATCAAGGAAAGATCGTAGTTCGTCATATCCTTGAACCAGGCCTGTATACTGTTGTCGAAGATTTCCGGACTTGAACTGATCGGCAGGCGGCGAACGCCTTGTTTATCCACCGAAGAAACCTGTTCGAGGAAGGTTACTACATCCTTCGTAAACGGATAAGCCCGTTCTTTCAGGAAAACAGGATCGGCCGAGAACTTCCAGTGCAGGTAGAAATGCTGAGATAACCACGCACTCACCGTCGGAGACATGGAATATTGAATCCAGCCGCCCATCGGTTCTCCGGTCAGTGTGCATACACCCGGAATGTTCATTCCCTCACACTCGAAGTATTGCTTCGTATATTTCTTATAAACCTCCCGTTGGTTCCAGAGAGTATTCAGATAACCCATCTCTTCCTGCAAATGGTTTCCCATATAGGCCGGCCAATAGCTTAACTGGGTATTCAAGTCATGATGATAATCGCCTTTCCAAGGTGGAAGTTTCCCATTATCGGCCGTCCAAACTGCCTGAAGAGAGATCGGAGAAGAATTCTCGCGGGAAGCCGAACCAAACTTGTACATTTCATTGTCGTATTGCTTTTGCAGGACAGGATCAGGAATGGAGATGGAAGATGCTTTCCAATACGTATTCCAATAATCCATATGGGCCTGATAGTCTGATGCAACACCACGTTCCAACGCTTGTAAGGTCTCATCCGAAGCCTTATCCGGAGATAAAGACGAAGAAACACTCCAGACACCGTACAGTTTCTTGCCACTTTGCTTCCAGCGTACATTTACATCATAGTAGAATCCGCCCCAACCCGGTTGATGATAGGTAATTTCCTGCTCATTGGCCTGTACCGATCCTTGTTCATATCCCAGGCGACGTAAGTCTAATCCTTCTACGGGACCGTTATCTCCCGCATCACCCGGTTTATTGTATTGCGGAGCTATCAGACTGGGCTGAATAGTTTCCGGCAGGTTCTCGAAGACAAACCAGCCCACCGGTTCCGTCGCATGGACAAAAGTCTTCAAGGTGATGCCATTGTCCCAACGGGCTTCGCATAAAGCGTTGTTCAGATACAGATGTACATCACTCGGTTCTCCCAGTTTTCCCAAAGGAAACTCAAGGGCGGCTCCCGGAATCTTCGAAGGAGCAGGAAGCTGGTCGTAAGGCCAGTCGTATTTCTTCTGAACCGGCAGGTAATCGCCTTTTTGTACCTGACTGTATACCCAAGAGAAACGGTTGTTCGGTCCGGATATACTATCCATCGGACGAAGATCCCAAAGATCCGTACGATCCAGAGAGAAACGCAGTGCCGAATCCCGTTGCCAAACCAAGGCTCCGACGGTCGCATTTCCTAAAGGAATTCCTTCATCCCAGCTTTTAGCCAATTGTCCGAACTGCAAATCGCTTGCCGACGGACTTTCTTTCCAATCCATCTTCTCTTGGCAGGAACACAGTATTCCGGCAACCGGAATCATCCAAAGAAGATGACGTGTCAATTGTGTTTTCATTTTACATACAATTAAATTAGTGCTACATTCTATCGTTCGTGTTATCTTGTTTACGGTTCCATAACGACCTCAATGAAGTTGCCTTGTTTCAACAACCGGTCGGTAAAGGTCCGGATTGTTTCCGGAGTCATCTGCTGTAAGGTTTCGGTATAAGGAGTCAAGGCATCCATGCCTTTGCAATAATATACATCCAGGACATTCAGCCAGTAACCGTTTTCCTGCAGTTTCTCTTCATGTCGTTTCTGCATATTATCGAATGTCTTCTTGAAATCTTCCTGACGCGGACCTTCTTTCGCAATACGCTGTAATTCGGTCCGGACAATCTGGTTCATATCCTTCCATTTGGCAGGATCAGTATCAAATACAATCTGCAAGATGGTTCTACCTTCAGGGAAATCCTGTACGGCAGTACCGGCTTGTACGCCATACGTTCCGCCTTCTTCTTCCCGAACTTTCTCGGTATAGACCAAATCTAAGATCTGACTCAGCATGGAAGCCGAAAGGATGTGTTGCAAATCGTAGGTCATCTGGCCCGAATAGATACTGTAGATAGTCGCTTTGGGTGTTTCCTGTTCCCGATGGAAATGGCAGATATGTTCGCCTTTGGTCATAGCCGGTTCATGAGAAACATCTGCTTTTTCGGTCCGATGAATCGAAGGTAACGTTGCCAGATATTGTCGGATCAGCGGACGCATACTGTCAATATTCAGGTTTCCGACGAAAGTAAAGGTGAAATCAGACGCATCTACAAAACGATCCTTATAGATTTCGATCAGGCGCGGATAACTGATCTGGTCCACTTCCGAAGCTTTCAGGCTTTTCATCCGCGGATTATTCTGATACGTGATACGGATGATACTGTCCTGCAAGGCATACATCGGGTCCAGTTCCTGATTCTCCAATTGAGCTTTCAGGCGGGAAACCAGCGACTGATATGCGTCGTTGTTGGTACGCAATGCCGTAAATCCCAGATAAACCAGTTCGAACAACGTCTTGATATCCGTCGGAGATGCATACCCGTTCACACTTTCGGAGTCCGTTCCAATGGAAGTCGAGCAGGAAACCTTCTTACCTGCCAAACGTTTGCTTAAGTCGGTTGCCGAGAAATTACCCAAACCACCCAAACCAATAACACTGTTCAGCAACTTCAGATTCTGGGCTTCTTCATCTCCGTATAAAGAAGTTCCGCCCGGACTGGTAGCCGTCATTTGGATTTCATCATCCTTGAAGTCCGTATGCTTTAATACCACCCGTACACCGTTGCTCAGTTTCATAACCGTAGCCCCAAAGAGCGGATCTACTTTCTCTTCTACGATACTGCCAACTTGAGGTAATTCAGGAATCAACGGTTCGTTGCTGACATTTTCCTGATAGGCTTCTACCGGAATCTGCTGTGCTTTCCGGAATTCGGCCAGTAATTCTTCTTCCGTCGGATATGTCACACCTTCCTTTTCCGGAGCTGTCAGACTGATGACAATGTTCTTATCTCCGATAATCTGCTGGATATACTGATTCACTTGTTCTACCGGAATGGCCGGAGCTATCTGATTGATCAGTTCATATTCCATCTCGATTCCCGGAATACTTCCACCGTCGGTGAAATGAGAAACGTACTCGCTGGAATACGTACTGTTCTTCTGTTTGTCTCGTTCATTGAAGGCTGATTCATACGCTTTCAGTACATTGATACGGGCCCGTTCGTATTCAGAAGCCGTAAAACCATATTGCTTCACCCGCTGAATCTCCTTCACGACAGCTGTCAGGGTAGAATCAATGCAACCTTCTTTCGCTAAAGCCGCTACCGACCAGGCCGATTTGGTCTTGGAAACCATAAAGTCTCCATCCGATGCTGCTGCATAAATAAACGGCGGATTCGCTTTCTGCAGAATTTCCTGGAATCGCTCGTTGATCATCTGATCACATACGGCCTGTACGTAACCGGTAACCATGCCCATTACGGAAGCTTTAACTTCTTTGGGTAACGGATCGTATTTATAGAAGATGTACAGCAGAATATTGGAGGCTTCCTTGTCTGTGGCAATCGAAACAATCGGTTCGTCGTTGTCCAGTACATTGAAATAAGTACGTTCTGCGGCATTCACCGGGGCCGGAATATCGGCAAACATCGTTTTTATCCGACTTTCTACCTGATCGACATCCACATCTCCCACAATAATAATTGCTTGCAAGTCGGGACGATACCATTTCTTGTAATACGCTCTTAGTTCGTCCGGCTTGAAATTGTTGATGACATCCAGTGTGCCGATAGGCATCCGGTGTGCATATCGGTTGTTGGGATACATCTTCGGTAATTGTTGTTCCCATAACCGGGCCTGTGCATCCTGGCGAGTACGCCATTCTTCCCGGATTACGCCCCGTTCCTTTTCAATAGCCGTATCAGCCAGCGTAATGAAATTAGACCAGTCGTGCAAGATCAACAAGCAGCTATCCACCACCTGCTTGCGCTGTACCGGCGCATTCATAATCATATACACGGTTTCATCGAAAGAAGTATAGGCATTGAAGTTTTCTCCCATTCGCATACCGACACTTTCAGTATACTGATCCATGGCATGATCTGGAAAGTTTTTGCTTCCGTTAAAGGCCATGTGTTCCAGGAAATGAGCCAAACCTCGCTGATTCTCTTCTTCCAGAATGGAACCTACGTTTTGGGCGATATAAAAGTCTGCCCGGTCTTTCGGGAGTTCATTGTGACGAATATAATATGTGAGTCCGTTGCTCAGTTTTCCATAACGGACTTTCGGATCAACCGGTAGCGGTTGAAGTTCCGTCTGCGCTTGCAATTGTCCTAATCCTACCCAAAAGAGCAGGAAGAACATCCAAAATCTAGATGTGTATCTCATAGCTTTATTATATAGATAAGACAAAGCTAAATAAAAAAATGGCGTAATCGGTTATGATTCTCTATCTTTTGAATATATTTGCATACATAAAGAAACGATGACTAAAACCAAGAACTATGAAAGATTGGCGTGATTTATTCTATTTCTCGAAAAGTGAACGTAGGGCACTGACGTTGCTGTCCTTCCTGATTCTGGGAGCTTGGTTCCTGCTTTGGCTTACTGAACCGGAAGAAGAGTCTTTGTCCCTGACCGTTGTTGCACCAGTTACCCGAACAGATTCCGTTCCTAAGTCTAAGCCGCAAGATACCGTCCGGAACATTCCCCGTACCGTTCCGAAGTCACGTTCTTCGTATTCGGAGAAACGGCGGTTTCAGAAGCCTTTTACTTCCTCGTTCAAACGCCCCCGAAGTCAGAAGTTCCCAGCCGGGACACAGGTGGAATTAAACCAGGCTGATTCTCTGACTTTACAGAAAGTTCCGGGAATCGGTCCCGTTTTCTCTCGTCGTATCATCAAATACCGGGATCTTTTAGGCGGATTCTATACGGTACATCAGTTGGCTGAAGTTTATGGCATTGACGCTGATAAGTATACCGCTCTTGAACCCTGGTTTACCGTAGATACAGCGTTGATTCGTCCTTTGATCGTTAATCAGGCAGATTACCGGACTTTGATTCGGCATCCGTATCTGAACAAACAACAAACCAAAATCCTTCTCCACCTCATTGAACGGAAAGGAAAGCTACAGGGCTGGGAAGAACTTCGTTTGCTGGATGAATTTCCTTCCGGAGAAATAGAAAGGCTCCGTTACTATCTGTCGTTTGAGTAAAAGGATGACAAGTTGTATGAGTTTCGTATTAATTCTCTTCAACAAGCCATTTCTCAATATTTCTGGTCTCATTGCTGAAGTTCACCCCTATTTTATAGAGTTGCCGCGAATCAGATGTAAAAGGCTGTGCATATTGTTTGTCATTGATTTGTTGTAAAGCCTCTTCGGCTGTCCCTTCGAGTTTGAATTCCATGACGTAGATGTAATGATCGGTCTTTATCACTAAGTCAATCCGTCCGTTGGAAGTATGGTATTCTGCTTGGGTATAGAAGCCTAATAACTTGAATACGATGAAGAGGACATTCTGATAATGTAGTTCCAGATCACGTACCAGTTCGTAAGGCGTATCTGCAAAGAAACTCTGAAGTCGGCGCATAAATGCACTGATGTTTCCGCTTTCCACTTCGCGGACAAAATGAACCATCTCGAAAGCTGAGTCAGAACGGGATGTACTAGAATAGGCAGGCAGTAGGAACTGAATAAATCCTTCTTCCACTTCCCGATTTGGAAAGCCTAAAGTATAAGTCCGGAAACGCTTGTCATATCCTTTGATGGTGAGGTATCCGCTTTGATAAAGAATGGGAACAGGATTACTGTCCATGGAATCGATACCGCCTAAAGAATCTGCTGTGGCGATTTCTTCCGTCAGGCGATACAGGTTATATTTACTGCGTTTCAGTAATTCAACGAGAAAAGTCGGCGTTCCCGTCTCAAACCAGTAACTGCCGAATTTCATTTCAGCGAATGTATTCAGCAGGCTAAACGGATTATAGATGTCTTCGCTGTCTTCTACAAAGTGATATCCATCGTATTGTTCTTTCAACAACTGTTTAACTTCCTCTTCTGTCGCGTTATTTTTCTGGGCTAACGTAAGGATGTCTTCTTTAAATTCTGTATGTAATTCCTGTTCCGTAATTCCACAAATATTGGCAAAACGGTTAGACATGGAAATATCCATCAGATTATTCAGATCGCTGAAAACGCTTACTTTGCTGAACTTGGTAACACCGGTCAGCAAAGCAAAACGAATATACGGGTCACAGCTTTTCAATACACCATAAAAAGCCTTTAGAGTACTGCGATATTCGCTAAGTAACTCTTCATTACCGATCGCCTGGAGCATGGGTTTGTCGTATTCATCGACCAGGATCACGACATTTCGTCCGGTTTTCTCTGCAGCTCTCCGGATCACCCCGTTAAAACGTCGGGCAACGCCTATTTCTCGGTCGGATGCTCCGTAAAGATCTTCCCAGTTCTTCAGGTTTTCTTCCAATACATTCGTCAGTGCTTCCGGTGTATTATACTTTTGGGTGTTTAAGTCCAGGTGCAGTACGGGATAGGTAATCCAATCTTTTTCCAGTTCATCCAAAGCCAAGCCATTGAAGAGTTCTTTCTTTCCCAAGAAATAGGCTTCGAGAGTAGAAATAAGCAGACTCTTCCCGAAACGCCGTGGACGACTGAGAAAGTAATATTGACCTGATTTCACAAGACTATGAATAAAAGCCGTCTTGTCAATATAGCAATAACCTTCTTTTCGTATTTTCTCAAAACTCTGTATACCTACCGGATAAAGATGACTCATTGCTTTTGGATTTAATAGATTACTGTTTCGCAAATATAGCTTTTTTCATCCAGCTATAGTAAACGAGTTCCCTTTTTGTTTTTCGTTGGAATCGAAAACGATTCTCTTTTCATGAAGAAAATTACGGATCATCATGCTGCCTTGCGGTGTCATGATAGATTCGGGATGGAACTGTACACCATAGATCGGATACTGTTTGTGGGAAAAAGACATGATATGCCCTTCTTCATCCGTGGCAGTAATGTGTAGACAGTCAGGGAACGAATCTGTTGATAATAACCAGGAATGATAACGCCCGACTTGTATAGGCTCATTTACCTGTTTATATAAACGGTCCTGATGATCCCGTATCTGAAGTGTTGATGGATGTCCGTGTTTGGGTGAAGACATCTGTTCCAATTTAGCACCAAAGTATTGTCCGATAGCCTGATGACCCAAACAAACTCCTAATATCGCATGACTTCGGTAACAACGGTCGATTAAGGAAAGTAAATCACCGGCTTCTTCCGGAATCCCCGGTCCTGGTGAAAGCAACAGACAGTCAAATTCATCCAGGCGGTTGAATGGAATCCGATCGTTGGTCGCTACTTCAAAAGAACACAGAGGGTCTTCACGCAGTATCTGTACGAGGTTATAAACAAATGAGTCGTAATTATCAACAACAAGCACTCTCTTCATGGAAAATATCATTAGAAACGGCTACAAACATACGCATAAATTCATTTATTTCCGTAGCTTTGTTCTTGAATCAAAAGAAAGTGGAAGAAAGATGGAGTGGTTATCTGCCGAGAAGACCCGACAACGGATGAATGATTACGGAGCGAAAGGAATTCCGTTCCTATGTGCTGTGAATTATGAATTGACGGAGGGTTTTGTGTTGCCTTATCCGCTGGAACAAAAAGAAGTCTGGTGGAATATGGAAGGAATAACGAATCAGCCGTCTTTTACAACAGAAAAGCAAGGTAGTTATTTCAGATCTTTGCCTATGGATGAGGATAGTTATGCTGCCAAATTCCGGATAGCCCGTCAGGGATTGCTGCGGGGTGATTCTTTTCTCCTGAATCTGACGGTAGCAACGGATTTGGATACGGATTTTACACTTGAGGAGATCTTTATCCGAAGTAAGGCGCGATATAAGTTATTGGTACCGGACCGGTTTGTCTGTTTCTCTCCGGAAACTTTCGTTATTCTTTCAGATGGAAAGATTTCTTCTTTTCCGATGAAAGGAACTATTCGGGCAGATATACCCAATGCCGATCATATCATTCTGAATGATTATAAGGAAAGTGCCGAACATCATACGATTGTGGACCTGATCCGGAATGATTTGAACCGGGTGGCTACCGATGTTCGGGTAGAACGTTTTCGTTACATAGACCGGTTGGTAACGAACCGGGGAGAAATCCTGCAGGTATCTAGTCAGGTTACAGGGAATCTGCCGGAAGATTATTTATCCTGCTTGGGCGATCTTATTTTTGATATGCTTCCGGCCGGTTCTATATCAGGAGCTCCTAAAGCGGCAACGGTGCGTACTATTCGGGAGGCAGAAAAGGAAGACCGGGGTTTCTATACGGGTATTTTCGGCTATTTTGATGGGAAGAGTTTCCGATCTGCCGTGATGATCCGGTTTATTGAACAACAAGGAAACCGATTACGTTTCCGGAGTGGCGGAGGAATCACCGTCAATAGTGATTGTTCTGCCGAATATCAGGAAGTCTTACAAAAAGTTTATTTACCATGTTGATGAATCCTCCTCGTTTTATAGAATCGATACGCGTATGCAACGGTTCGTTTTGTTCGCTGGAATGGCATCTGCAACGGATGCGTCAGACAGCAGCCTATTGGCAATACCCGCTGGATTTGTCTCTTTTCCCCGAGGAAGTACCGGAAGAGGTCAGCTCAGGAGTCTTTAAATGCCGGATAGTTTATGATACCCAGATTCGGGAAATCACCTATTCTCCTTATCAACCTCGGATGATCCGTTCCCTCAAACTGGTTGATGGAGGAGCGTTGGATTATGCCTTCAAATATGAAGACCGTTCGGCTTTGATGTGTTTAACCCGGCAAAAAGGAATCTGTGATGATATTCTTATAACAAAAGATGGGTATATCACCGATACCTCATACAGCAATGTGGTCTTGGAAAATTCGGAAGGTCTGTTTGTCCCTCATACCTATCTGTTGAATGGAACCCGTAGGCAGCGTTTACTAACCGAAGGAATCGTACAGGAAAGGCCTATCCGCACGTCTGATTTAAACCAGTATAACCGCCTGTATCTCATTAATGCTCTGATTGGATTGGAAGAAAATATTTCTCTCTCATTGTTGGCAGTCAGGTAAAATCCCTAACCGTTTGTATTTCTCCTTCGGAATAGCTAATTTTGTATTGAACATATTAAATTCGTATCAAACTTTAACTGTGAGATAATTATGAAGAAAGTAGCGAGCAATCAAGATCTCTTCGTTGAAGATATCCGTATTATCATTGAAACAGGTAAAGCCAATGCTATTAAGAGTGTTGATTTTTGCCGAGTGAAAATGTATTGGAACATAGGCCGACGTATATTTGAAGAAGAACAGCATGGAAAAGAAAGGGCAGACTATGGAACTTATTTACTTGCTAATTTAGCCAAAGTTTTAGAACCGGAATACGGAAGTGGTTTCTCCAAAAGGCAGTTGGAACGGGCACGGCAATTTTATCGACTGTATCCAATTGCGTCTACACTGCGGACGCAATTAAACTGGTCTCAATATAAGCTTCTTATTTCGATACCCAATAAAGATAAACGAGAATATTACGAATGGGAGGCTGTTCATAATCTGTGGACCAGCAGAGAGCTTGAAAGACAGTTAAATTCCCATTTATATGAACGTTTATTGTCAAGTAATGATAAAGAATCTGTGCTTGCTGTGGCTAGAGGTGAACGAATGCCGGATTCGCCTGTTGAAATCATAAAGGATCCTATGTATTTGGAATTCCTAGGATTGGAATGTAAACCTCAATATTATGAAAAAGATTTAGAGAGTTCTATTATTTCTCATATTACCGAATTTATGTTAGAAATGGGTAAAGGCTTTTCTTTCGTGGCTCGACAACAGCGTATTTTGATAGAGGAAGATGAGTTCTTTGCTGATCTGGTCTTTTATAATCGTTTGCTTCGCTGCTTTACAATCATCGAGATAAAAACGCATAAGCTGACACATCAGGATTTAGGGCAGTTACAGATGTATGTAAATTATTATGATAGATGTGTGAAATTAGCAGAAGAAAGCCCTACAATCGGAATTCTCCTTTGTACAGCTAAAAATGATACCATGGTAAAAATGTCTTTGCCTGAAGATAATAAAAATATTCTTACCAGTCAGTATCAACTTTATTTGCCTTCCAAAGAACAACTTATAGAACAAATTAATGAAGTGACAGAATCTGAACAAACGAAAAAAGGGAAGAGGAAGAGGTGATTTGTATTTCTCCTTCGGAATAGTTAATTTCGTGGCGGAATAAAAGATTGGAACTATGTATTACGAATCGGTCGATATACTGAAAGGCATGATAGCCATACCTTCGTTTAGTCGGGAAGAAAAAGAGGTTGCCGACTTTCTGGAAAATAAATGGAAACAAGCAGGACAGAAAGTCTTTCGTCGGGGAAATAATCTTTGGATGATAGCCGGAAATCTGGTTGATCCGTCCAAGCCGACGTTATTACTGAATTCGCATATTGATACGGTAAAGCCTGTCAGTGCTTGGACACGTGATCCATTTACTCCGGAAGTCGATGAGGAAGACCGGCTATATGGGTTAGGAAGTAATGATGCGGGAGCCAGTGTCGTTTCATTGTATGGAGCATTTACGTTGCTTTCCCGTCAGGAACAGCCTTATAACTTGATTTTCCGGAAAAGGAGGTATCGAATCCGTATTGCCGTATTTGCCGCCTGTTGATTTTGCCATCGTTGGCGAACCGACCGGGATGCAGCCTGCAGTAGCCGAAAAAGGACTGATGGTACTGGATTGTACGGCAATAGGCAAAGCCGGACATGCTGCCCGTAATGAAGGAGTCAATGCCATTTATGAAGCTTTGCCGGATATCGAATGGTTTCGTTCATACGTATTTCCCGAACAGAGTGATTTCTTGGGACCGGTCAAGATGAGTGTGACGATGATCAATGCCGGTACACAGCACAATGTAGTACCCGATAAGTGTACTTTTGTGGTGGATGTGCGTACCAATGAGTTTTACACTAACGAAAGACTATACGAATCCATTTGTCAGCAGGTGAAATGTGAGGTAAAAGCCCGCAGCTTCCGCCTGAATTCGTCGTCGTTGCCTTTGGATCATCCTTTCCTGCAGCGGACGGCCATGATGGATTTGAAGCCGTTCGGTTCTCCAACATTAAGTGATCAGGCCTTGATGCCTTTCCCTTCGGTAAAAATTGGACCGGGGCAATCCAGTCGTTCCCATACGGCGGATGAATATATTGGGCTGATGGAAATCCGTGAGGCCATTCAGATGTATGTAACCTTGCTCAATCAGTTGAAATTCTGACATTGCATGTGGAAGAACATTTTAGGTACCGTAGGTGCCCGTTATCTGGTGGCACTGCTCAATCTGCTCCTGATCTTTGTGAATGCAAAGGTTTTGGGAGCCGAAGGATTGGGCTTGGTCG
>OKSX01001445.1_pt1 | contig 11992 bp, 5 predicted proteins | sample 1606391 | NCBI WGS metagenome assembly OKSX01 (sample SAMEA3879578, study PRJEB24766) | human gut metagenome | biome: human-associated habitat; feature: feces | place: USA | collected 1985/1987
GAACTCTGTGCCTGTAACATGCACGCCTACGAAATCCTGAGGCATCTCAAACTCTGCAGTCTTCCAGCGACGCAGGTCGTCGAGACGGAAGCCTTCGCCATAGAACTCTACACTGCGTTCGCGACGGATCTCCGTGCGCATGTCCAGACCGTTGGCGGCCACGAAGGCATTGGTGAGCTTGGGCATGTTGGGATTCACGCGGCGGCGTACGAGGTTCAGAGAAATCTCGAGATCTTCGTCGGAGATGGCCTCGTCGCGTTCGAACACAGCCTCGGCATATGCGAGAAGCACCTCTGCATAGCGGATAAGCGGAAGATCGTAGGTTTCCTGGCCTGTTCTCACCTGACGCTCGCAAGCCCATTTCTGACCGAAGTAGCCTGTTCCGCTGCCGGGAGCGAAGTTGTTGAGATATTTGCGGGCATCATCGCCGGATGTGTAGTCGCGGCCGCCGTTGGGATCGTCACCTTTCCAGAATGAATCGCCGGGGCGACACAGAGCGTTCGACATGCGGTTGTCGCGGTTCTGCCATTCGGAAGCCATTGTGTCATAGCCTTTGAAGAGTGGCGAGACATTGATGGGCAGACCGTCGGAGCAGAGGTAGAGGTCGGCTATCTTGTGGGAGACGAGTTGGGCGTTGGCCAGACATTCGGTAGTGATATTGAAACCGATAGTCACATCGTCGTTATAGCGGCGGCTCCAGATGAATTCCTGATTTCCGCTCTTGGTGATTCCGGCAGGATTACTCTTCACATCCTCGAGGATGAAGAGATACTTATAGGCGTTCGTTCCGAGTTCAGCCGGTTTGAAGAGCGAGAACTGCTTGGAATCAATCACTGCCTTGGCAGCCTTTGCGGCCTGGTCGAGAAGGGCTTTGGCACGCTCGCCGTTGCCGCGTGATTTCTGCCATGTGCCTTCGAAGAGGGCTACGCGGGCCTTGAAGGCGGATGCTGTCTCCGTTCCGACATAACCTGCCTCGACATCTTTCACCGAGGGAAGAAGCTCAGCAGCTTTGTCAAGGTCGGCGAGAATCAGGTCGGCCACTTCTCCGCGAGGATTGCGCTTTGCATAAAGCTCGGGGCTCGTCACGTCGAGAGTAGAGGTCACGATGATGGCGTCGCCATAGAGACGCAGAAGCGTGTAATAGGAATATGCGCGGAAGAAATACGCCTCTCCGAGGGGTTTGGCGATATCGGTCTGGTTGCCGAAACCGGCTGCCTTCTCAATCAGAAGGTTGCAGCGGCGGATATGATCGTATGAACCGGTGTAGTTGCCGTCGGAGTTAGGCACGGTGTTCGTACCGTTCGAGATAGTGTTCATGGCTCCCTTGTCAACCATGAAGTCGCTGTTCTTGTCGTTGTCCTTGGCAATGGATTGCATGCTGGGAGTCCAGCTGTAGAACATGTTTGCGAACGACTGGAAATCCTTTGCGGTCTTCCAGAGATTCGGGTCGGCCATCTGCGCCTGCGGCTCGAGGTCGAGACAGGAAGTCAGCGAAAGAGCGAGGGCCACGGCCGATAGTGTCTTTATTATCTTGTTCATTGCTGTGAATTCGTTTTAAGGTTAGAAAGAGAGGTGAACGCCGAACGTTACGTTGCGGAGGAAAGGATAGCGGTTGGAGTTTGTCACGTTGCGTGATGCCTCGGGATCCCAGCCATCCTTGATGTTGGACGTCTCCCAGAGATCGGTTCCGGTCACATAGAATCTCACTTGCGAAAGCACCTTCTGTTTTGCCAGAAGAGCCTGAGGCAATGAATAGCCGACCGTTATGTTTTTCAGACGCAGATAGCTGCCGTCTTCCACCGACCATGACGAGCACTGGTAGTTATAGTTGTTGATATCGGATTCATGCGTCAGAGGGGTGTAGTATCCGGAAGGATTCTCCGGGCTCCAGACGTTGCCTATGAACTGGTTGGAGAAGTTGCCGTACCATGTGCGGCAGGGGATTCTCCATGCATCGGCGGAGTTGCCCTGCTGACGCCATACGGTGCGGCGTCCTGCGCCCTGGAACACCACGTCGATGTCAAAGCCGTTCCAGCTTGCGCCGAAGTTGAACGAATACTGGATCTTCGGGTCGTCGGTGCCGAGATATACATAGTCGTTGGCATCGAGCTTGCCGTCTTTGTTCACATCCTCGAACATGTTGGATCCTACGCGGATCTTGGAAATGTTGCCAACAGTGGTAGTGGCCGCATATCTGTTCTGATATTTCTCGAGCATCTCTTCATTCTCGATCTTGCCGCAGTAGCGCAGACCCCACACGGAGTTCAGCGGGTATCCCTCGCGGTCGCTGCGAACGCCCGACTGGATCGCGCCCGATCCGCCGTTGTCAACAAGTTTGTTGTCGGCATAGGTGAATGTTCCGCCCACATGATAGTCCACTTTGCCGATGCGGTCGCGCCATGTCAGGTTGGCATCATAACCCCAGGCCTTGAATTTACCCTTGTTGGCTGTCGGAGCCTTGTCGCCGAGCACACCGGGATAAATCACGTCGATAAGCATGTTGTTCACCTTCTTCCAGTATGCCTCGAACGTTCCGGACAGGCGTCCCTGGAGGAATCCGAAGTCGAGAGCCACGTTGTAGTTGTGGACGCGCTCCCATGTTCTGTCGAGGCTGACGAGCTTGCCGTTGGTGTCGATCCAGGAGATCTTGCCGTTGCCGATGATGATGTTCTGGTTAGGCTTGAAGTTGTAGAGCCCTACACCGGAGTATGTGTCGATACCGCTCTGGTTACCCACATTACCGTAGGATGCGCGGAGTTTCAGTTCGCTTAGCCAGTCGCGAGTGCCCTCCATGAAGGATTCCTCTGCTATGCGCCATCCTGCCGAAACACCCCAGAAGAATGCCCAGCGGTTCTCGGCCTGGAATTTGGAGCTTCCGTCATAACGTGCCTGGGCCTCGAGAAGATATTTGGAGCGGAAGTCATAATTCACACGTCCGTAGTAGGAAAGAAGCGATTCCTGCCATTTGTTGGCCTTGATGTTGTGAAGTCCCTGTCCGTTGATGATCTCGAGAGATGCGTTGATGTCCTCGGCTGTGTTGGTGTTCGACTCATAATCTGTATATGAATACTGCACACCGAGCATGGCCTTGAAGTTATGGTCCTGGCCGAAGGTCTTCATATAGTCGAGATATGCCTGCACTGTGAAGAGTTCGCGGCGGTCCCACCATTTTTCATAAGAGGTTTTTTCCTCTGTGGGGTCGGTGAACCATACCTTGTTGCCGGCATAGTTGTAATAATCCACTGCGAGCGATTTCTTGTCGCGGGTGTTGCCGCGGTAGTTGTAGCCGAAAGTGGCGTTGAGACTAAGGCCGTTGATGATGTCATAGCGGAAAGCCTCGCTCACATTCACGGAAACCGCCTTGTATTTGTTGTCGCCGCCGAGCTCGGCCTCCCAGTTGGGCGCTTTCCAGTTTCCGCCCCATCCGTAAGGTTTGCCGTCGATTGTCGAGGAGGGGAAGCCCGGCTGCGCCGTGTTGGAGGTCAGACAGGAACCGATACGCGTCGGAGCCACCTGATCCTGACGGTTCAGCGCAATCGAGGAGGTAAGCTGGAATTTCTCGTGGAATTTGAATGTGTTGTTCAGACGGATGTTGAAACGGTTGTTGTGGTTGTTGCCCCATTTCAGGTTGGAATCGTCGTACATATAAGCGGCCGATACGCGATAGGTGCTCTTATCGTTGCCTCCCGAAACGGCGAGGTCATGGCTCGTCGACCAGGATATCGTTCCAGTCTGTGTCGAAGAAGGTAAGGTCGGCTGTATCGCCGAACATGTTGATCGGGTTCTTCACGTGGTCGAAGTCCAGATACTGGTCTTTATATTCGATCATCATCTGGCACCAGCGTATACGGTCGTAAGTATCGTCGTAGCCGTCGTTGCGATAAGCCTCGATCTGAGCGTTGGCCCAGTCCACAAGCCCTGTCGGACTGGGCTGGTTGCCGATGAATTTGCCCGTGAACGAGCCGTTGTAGTCCACGCGCACGCGGTCGGCCGAGCCTTTCTTGGTGGTGATGAGCACAACGCCGCCGGCTGCCTTCGATCCGTAGATGGAGGCCGCGGCATCCTTCAGAATATTCATGGATTCGATATCCGAGGGGTTGAGCTGGTTCAGGGCTCCGACACCCTCATATTCCACACCGTCGATGATGACCAGAGGACTTGTGGAGTTTTTCGAAACGGAACCGCGGATCTGCATGTTCCATCCCTCCTCACCGGGAGCGGAATTGGAACGGGTCACGATCACACCCGGAACCTGACCTTGCATTGCCTGCACGGGGCTCGAAAGGGTTCCCTTGTCCTCGAGCTGCTGGCTTCCGACAACGGTGACGGCGCCGGTCATCGTGGCTTTTTTCTGCGTACCGTAGCCGACAACCACAACTTCATCGAGCACGGAGCTGTCTTCTGCCAGCACGATCTTTAATTCGGTCTGGCCTTTGACGGGCACCTTCACCGTCTTATATCCGATATAGGACACCTGGATTTCCTTGGCGTTGCCCAACTTCACGGTGAAGTTACCGTCGAGGTCGGTGGATGCGCCGAAACTTGTTCCGGGAACAAGGATTGTGGCGCCTATCAACGGTTCGCCCGTCGTGTCCACCACCGTTCCGCGAATTGTACGCTGCTCCGTAGTCTGGGCCTGGGGCGCGGGGGAAGTGCCGGCTTTCGCCATTGCACCGCCGCCTGCCATTATGGCCAGCGCAACGAGCAAAGCCTGCGCTCTGCAGGCATCTCGGTTAAATCTGCGTTTCATATAAATTAGGTTAGAATAGATTTTAAGTAGCTTTCTTTCCATTAACTCTCGATTCGCACTGTTATGCGTCAGCAACATGCGCGGATATGGCTGCGCATCTCTTTATAGCCGAGCTGGAGATGATTCTCCACCGTGCGGCGCGAGATGTTGAGATTGTCGGCGATCTCCTGTGCGCTCTCGCCGAAGAAGCGGCGCCGCTCATATATCAGACGGCGTTTGCGTGCCATCCGGGCCAGACATTTGCGCTCTTCAAGCGCCAGTTCATTGCCGATCACTGTCTCTTCCGTGAGGTTGCCCGACACGGGCTGCATTTCCATCAGATAGCGGTCGGCCTCACTGCGCACGTAATGACGACGCCAATAATCATTGACGAGGTTCGACGATATCTTATATATAAGATTGCGGATGGAGGCCCATAAAAGCTCGCTGTCGTAGCAGAGCAGTTTCACAAATACATCCTGCGTGAGGTCTTCGGCATCGTTGCCGACCCCTACTTTGTATTCCATGAAACGAAGCACGTCGGAATAGTATTCGGCGTAGGCTCTCGAGATAATTGAGTTTGAGTCCTTCATTTTGTTTCTAAGGCTTGTCGGCATTCCGGAAGCGTTTCCGATCTGTTTCCGAAGCGGCCGCGTTGTTAGGTCGATGCAAAATTATGCAACGATTCTGCCCATTCAAAATTTTAGAACCCGCTTTTCATCTCATTCATTTTGTTGATATATCAATTTTGTCAACTTATTGGAGATTAGTAATATAATTATTTGAGACTCCCGTTTCACACAATTATTTGAGACTCCCGGATTTTTTATCATTTCTTAATCAGCCACTAAATATTTCGAAGAATAATGTTGTGCAACATATTTCCGAAAAGCATGCTCTCGTTGCGTTATCAATGATTTTTCATGAAGTCCGAGTCCCTGTTCCGAAACAAAAACCGGGCGAAATCCTCGGATTCCGCCCGGTCTCTTATCGTTAAGATGACTATTTAAAATTCAGGAGAGCGCTCAAAGAGGGCTTCGCGCCCCCGGAGTTCGACATCTCTTTATAGTGAAACGCCGAAACTCCGCATAAAGTTCAATAAGCATCCGTCGGTTGCTGTTCATGCAACCGCATCAACGCGTATCATTGCCTTAAGGCATCGTTCCTTATCTGTTGGCGCGTTTGCGCTCGTTTTCGTCGAGTATGATCTTGCGCAGACGGATATGATTCGGCGTCACCTCCACATATTCATCCTCCTTGATATATTCCAGCGCCTCTTCGAGCGAGAAGACCACCGGAGGCACGATTCTCGCTTTGTCGTCGGCCCCCGAAGCACGCATATTCGTAAGCTTCTTCGATTTGGTGACGTTCACCACGATATCGTTGTCTTTGGCGTTCTCCCCTACTACCTGTCCGGCGTAAACCTCCTCCTGAGGGAAGATAAAGAACCGGCCGCGGTCCTGAAGCTTGTCGATGGCATATGCATAGGCCGTTCCGGCCTCCATTGCTATCAGCGAACCGTTGGTGCGGCGTTCGATATCTCCCTTCCAGGGCTGATACTCGAGGAAGCGGTGGGCCATGATGGCTTCTCCGGCAGTAGCGGTCAGCACATTGTTGCGCAAGCCGATGATGCCGCGCGAAGGGATATGGAACTCAATATCTATGCGGTCGTTGCGGGTTTCCATCGACACGATGTCACCCTTGCGGCGCGTCACGAGATCGATCACCTTCGACGAATACTCCTCCGGCACATTTATCGAAAGAGCCTCGACCGGCTCGCATTTAACTCCGTCGATCTCTTTTACGATCACCTGCGGCTGGCCTACCTGCAGTTCATAGCCTTCGCGGCGCATCGTCTCTATGAGAATGGAGAGATGGAGCACGCCGCGACCGAAAACAGTCCATTTATCTTCCGTGGCACCTTTCTCGACCCTCAGCGCAAGGTTGCGGTCAAGCTCGCGTTCCAGACGGTCGCTGATATGACGGGAAGTCACATATTTTCCGTCTTTACCGAAGAATGGGGAATCGTTGATGGTGAAGGTCATCGACATTGTCGGCTCATCGATGGCAATTCGCGGCAACGGTTCGGGGTTATCGTAAAGAGTAAGCGTGTCGCCGATCTCAAAATTCTCAAGACCGACAATCGCGCATATATCGCCGCTCGAAACCTCCGTAACTTTTTTGCGACCCATACCTTCGAAAGTGTGAAGTTCTTTCACGCGTTGGCGGGTCACTGTTCCGTCTTTCTTGCAGAGGCCGAGTTCCATTCCCTCGCGGATCGTGCCGCGATGCACGCGGCCCACGGCGATACGGCCCACATAGCTGCTGAAGTCGAGACTCGTGATGAGCATCTGCGGATCTCCTTCGATCTGTTTCGGCGCGGGAATATATTTTATAATGGCGTCGAGCACAGCCGTGATATCCTGCGTAGGCTTGCGCCAGTCGGTCGACATCCAGTTCTGCTTGGCAGATCCATAGACTGTAGGAAAATCGAGCTGCTCTTCGCTTGCATCGAGGTTGAACATCAGGTCGAACACCATCTCGTTCACTTCATCGGGACGGCAGTTTGGCTTATCGACCTTATTGATCACCACCACAGGTTTGAGGCCCATCTGAATGGCCTTCTGGAGCACAAAACGGGTCTGAGGCATCGGACCTTCGAAAGCGTCGACAAGAAGGAGACAGCCGTCGGCCATGTTGAGCACACGCTCTACTTCGCCGCCGAAATCGGCGTGCCCCGGGGTATCGATGATGTTGATTTTGGTTCCTTTATAATTGATGGAAACGTTTTTCGACAGGATCGTTATGCCTCGCTCTCGCTCCAGATCGTTGTTGTCAAGTATCAGTTCTCCTGCGTTCTGGTTGTCGCGGAACAGATGTCCTGCCAGAAGCATTTTGTCGACCAGAGTAGTCTTTCCGTGGTCGACATGCGCGATAATCGCGATGTTCCTAATGTCCTGCATGCTGCTTTCTCGTAATTTCAAGTTGCAAAATTACAAAAAATCCTTGAAAATTTAATAAGATAATGGGACTAATGGGCCAAATGAGCCCAATGCTAAGCCCAACCCCTACTCTCAACTGGCAAGATTTATAAGTTCTATGAGTACCCTCTCTCCCATTAGTCCCATTAGCCCCATTAGCCCCATTAATTCCCATGAGGCTCATTGGCGATTGTGTCGGCGAGGATGTCGCGGTAGGGCTCAGTGTCGGCGCTTGCGCCGCGCGATTTTCGCTTCCCTCTTTTCTTGCCTGAGCTTCTTTTGCCGGATTTTCCGCGCTTCCTGCGCGATTTCCCGGCTTCGACATTCTCTCCCGAGAGCGAATCGGCTGCGGGCGTCACGGCGGCTTGTTCGGCTTCGCGCGAGCATCTCCCCGCCAGCCATAGCATGAGACCCAACAGCAGCACTCCCACCGCAAACCATATCGCTCCCCGTCTCTCCTGCCTGTTCATGATCAGAATGGGTAGCCGATTGCCAGATGGAAGGCGAAGGCCTTCTTGAAGAGGATGTTGAAATAATGGTTGGTGCCGTTGTAATAGGGCACGTGCAACCCATATCCGAGGTCACCGCGGATCACGAGCATACCGATGTCGACACGCAGGCCGACTCCCGTGCCCAAAGCGAGGTCTTTCAAAAATGTCTTCCCCTTGAGCTGACCTCCCGGGCGCAAGGGATCATTCTTCAGAAGCCATATATTGCCGCAGTCCACGAAAGCCGCTCCATGAAGCACGCTGATTATGGGGAAACGGTATTCGGCATTGAGTTCGAGCTTGAACGTACCGGTCTGGTCGAAATAGCCGTTCTCGGCGGCTTCCGGCGGCCTGTAGCTGCCCGGGCCGAGCGAGCGGACTGTGAACGCCCGGATGGAGTTTGCGCCTCCTATATAGAACTGCTCGGAATATGGCACCTCTTTCGCGTTGCCATAGGCATGGGCTGCGCCTATCAACGCGCGGGTCACGAGCCACTGGTCGCTCCCGCGGACAAGACGGCGGCTATAGACAAGCTGTGCCTGACCTTTCACGAACTGCGAGAAGGGAGTGCCGAACATCCGCTTCTCTCCCTTAACTCCGCAGAGGCGATAGATGCCGTCGAACACGTTTCCGGCTTCCGTCACGGTGAAGGAGAAATTGATGCCGTTTATCTTCCGTCGCTCCAGGAATTTGTCGAGAGTATAGGTGTAGCTCAGCTGAGGAATATACTGGCTCCGGAAACTCAGGGCCACCGCCGGATTCGCATCCATGATGGAATCAAAGGCCGCAGTGGTGTGTATAAGCTTGTTATACGTAAGCTTAAAGAGCGTGAGCTGGCTGAGTGTGTTTCGCGTAGGATGCCATTCATAGGTGATTCCAGCATTGAAATCGGCGAGCTTGAAGAAATGCGGACGGTTCATTACGCTCGCTCCCAATGAGATGGTGGTCCAGTTGAGTTCGCGCTCCGTTCGCGGTATAAAACGAGGGGCGAGAAGCCGCGGGAAGGCGAGCGAGCCGGTAAGTCCGAATTCATAACTGTTGAATATGCTGCCGCTGTTCTTGCCTGTCTGCCATTCATATTCGGCGTTGAAGTTCACCGACAGTTTCTCTCCTCCTCCGAAGGTATTATTATTGGTAACTCCCAATATCAGCCCCGGGCCTAAATAGCTGTTGGATTTCGAGACCACGTTGGCCTCGAGCGTAGCCTCCATAGGCCGGTCGAACTGGCAGGTGATATAGACGTCGAGAGTAGGATTCTCTTTCGTGGTGTCGGCAGGAAGAGGCTGAATCTGGATGTTGCCGAACATTCCCAGACGCGAAAGGCGGTTCTGGGTCTGGTCCATACGCCACACTGAGAAGATATCCCCTTTCTTAAGGGTTATGCATGAGGGAATCACGTTTTTGCGCAGTCTTGCCGGCCGGAACACTACCAGCTCTCCTCTGTCAGTGGGGATGGTGTCGGGCGTTCCGGGATTGCGGGAACTGCGTCGCAACACGTAGGTATGCACGTTTCCTGTGCGGTATCGCAGCTTGGCAATATCGGGGATGTTGCTCGCCAGAGTCATACGCAGGGCGATTCGGTGGGGAGTGATCAGGCTGTCGGCGAGAAACTCAATATATTCGGGCCTGAAATAATAATATCCTACGTTGCGGAGGAAGTTCGCAATGCGCACTCGCTCGGCGCTAAGGCTGTCGACGCAGAAGCGCTCCCCTTTCACCAGATATTTGCTGCGACGTGCCAGCCTGTTGATAAATTCGGCAAGTTTCGAATCCCCCTCGACATATTGGAGACTGTCGATGAGATATGGCGAAGTCACATCCACATCATACACAATCTTGGCCTTGCGGCTGTTTTTACCCTGTTGGAGCGAGTATCGGGCTGTGGAGCCGAAATAGCCGTTGTTGTCGAGAATGCTCGTGAGCATCTTCACTCGCGTGTCGGGGCGCACATCGCTCACAAGCACGGGGTCTTCCACGAGTTTTTTGTATAGCCAGCCCTTCAGCCCTTTTGTCGAATCGTTCCAATGGTTATATACCCACAGTCCGATCGGGAAAGGATTGCGCACATATGGCGTCAGGAACGGCCAGGGATTATTGGGACGCGCATTCACGGCCTTGGTCATGTCTGAAACCATATCCCCGGGAAGTTTTTCGTTGTCGGCGGGATGTAACTTGAGCTTCATCCCGTTGTAGAGGATGTCTCCCTCGGCGAGGCGCGAGGTTGTGGAGCACCCTGTGGCCAAAAGCGCCATAAGCATGAGCGCCGGCAGAAAATACAGGAATGCCCGCAGGTTTCGTATGTCGTATGTTTTCTTAATTCTCGTTTTCATGCTCCTTTTTATTCGTATCAATGGAGTCTGCGGGGAGACCGATGCTGTCCTTCAGGGCCGCAGCCGACGGCATCGCGGCCGTCTTATCCTCCCTTTCGGCACGCCGGCGCCGGATTGGGCGGAAGAGATGGAAGAGATTCATCAGCTTTCGCTTCATCACGAAACCGACGCCCGTCTCCGTGATCTCTCCTTCAAGAATGCTTTCATAGCCGGTGTGACGGAAAAGCTTCACCGACATGTTCAGCGTCTCGGTCTGTTTCAGGATATATTCTATCGAAATGTCGCTGATCAGATTCTGGCTCAGGTTTTCGTCGGCGGATGCATCGGTCGAATAGTTGCCGCCAACCTGTATCTTGAATCGATTGTTGAAGAGCGATTTCGAAACCTGATAGCTGTAGCTGGTCTCCGTCGAGCTGGCGCCGTCGCGCATCCTGTCGTACTGATCGATGCCGAAAGTCAGGTCTACTCCACGGATATTCTTGGCCGCCCACGAGTTAATCTGCGATTCGAGGAAACTGTAGAGCATATTGCCTCCCAGATTGGCGTTGGCTTTCATGTTCTGCCCGGTATACTGGCCGTAAAGCAGAAGGTTCATAGCCTGCGTCTGCCTCTGGTCAGCACTCATCGACTGCAGTTCGTTGCGGATGGAGATGTCGTCGTTGGTGGATAGGTCGAAGTTTACTTTAGGCACATCGAGTGTCCCTTTGGCCGTGAGCGTCACAAGGAAGTTCACGAGGCGCGAGTTGCCGCCCTGCGACACGGAGGCTTTCATCTCGTCCGTAGCCGTGATGTTGAGCGCCGGATTCATCAGGTCGCCGCTCCATACCACCGTACTTGCAGGATTAAAGGTGAACATCTTCTCTCCGACCACCGGCACCGCGTAGCGGGCGAATCCGTTGCCGAGCGTCAGAGTGCCGTTGAGCCTCATGTCGCCCATATAGTTCTGGAAATAGCTGAGATTTGCCGTCGGCTGCAGTTCAACCTTGTCGGTGCCGTTGGTTGAGAGCAGAACGGTGGCGCGCGTTCCGGGGGAGATTGTCAGTCCGGCGCGGATCCTCATCGCCATCCCGCTTTGCACACTGTCGGCTTTCGATACCTGCGTCGTATCGTTGAAATTCACGAATCTAACCACATCCGTCTCTCCCTGTCCCGAAAGCTCTGCGGGAGTTGCCCCGAGATTATAAGTTATGTCGGTGGTTCCCAATATATTGAGGTTAGCCTTTATATCGAGGAGATTCAGAGATCCTTTCATGCTGCCGTCGAGGTTCACGAAGAGCTTGCCGTAAAGATCGGCCTTGGAACGCTTGTCACTCTTGATAAGCTGGGTATTGCGGGCGTTCATGGTCAGATTCACCATAATGTCGGAGAATTTGGTGGCATCCACCGTGCCGTCGAGAGTTATCGGATTGTCGTTGGCTCCGTAAATGCCGAACCTGTCGAAATGAACCACGCTGTTGGCCACCG
>OKSX01001452.1_pt1 | contig 11951 bp, 8 predicted proteins | sample 1606391 | NCBI WGS metagenome assembly OKSX01 (sample SAMEA3879578, study PRJEB24766) | human gut metagenome | biome: human-associated habitat; feature: feces | place: USA | collected 1985/1987
CCGTATCAGCGGCGAGAATGCCATGGATGTGATTTCCCGTATCTACAGATCAAAAGGCGGGAAGAAAAAAATAAAAGAAGTTCCGACTCATACCATTCATTATGGATATATTTATGATGGAGAGGAACTGATTGATGAGGTTCTGGTAATGATCATGCATGCACCGAGGACTTTTACAGGAGAAGATACAGTAGAAATAGACTGTCATGGTGGTGTATATGCTATGCAGAGGGTTTTGGATACAGTGCTGAAAAATGGTGCCGAAATTGCAGAACCAGGAGAATTTACCAAACGTGCCTTCCTGAACGGACGGATGGATCTGTCCCAGGCAGAGGCTGTTATGGATGTTATACAGGCGAAAAATGAATATGCGCTTCGCAGTTCCATGGATCAGTTAAGAGGTTCTGTGCAGAAAGCAATCCGAGATATCAGAGAAAAGCTGATTTATCACATTGCATATATAGAATCGGCACTGGATGATCCGGAACATATCAGTCTGGATGGATATCCCCAGGAACTTCTGGAAGTTGTGGATAATGAACAGAAAGAAGTGAAGCGCCTGTTGAAAACTTCTTCTGACGGAAAGATGATCCAGGAGGGAATCCAGACAGTTATCCTTGGAAAACCAAATGCCGGAAAATCCTCACTGTTAAATCTTCTGATCGGAGAAAACCGGGCTATTGTGACAGATATTGCAGGAACGACCAGAGACATTCTGGAGGAATATATCACACTTCATGGAATATCTCTGAAGATTATTGATACAGCCGGAATCCGGGAAACAAAGGATATTGTGGAAAAAATAGGGGTAGACAGAGCCAGAGAAATGGCACAGAAAGCAGATCTGATTCTTTACGTAGTGGATTCTTCTGTTCCGCTTGACGAAAATGATGAAGAAATCATGGAAATGCTTACTGGAAAAAAGGCGATTATCCTGTATAATAAAACTGATCTTCAGCCGGAAATCCAGCCGGAAATCCTGAAAGAAAAAACAGGACATCCTGTAATTCCGATTTCTGCAAAAGAAGAAAAAGGCATTACAGAACTGGAAGAACAGATTAAAGATATGTTTTTTGGAGGAGAGATTTCCTTTAATGATGAGGTATATATTACAAATGCCCGTCATAAAGCAGCATTGGAAGAGGCTGACAGAAGCCTTGATCTGGTCAGAAACAGTATCGAAATGGGAATGCCGGAAGATTTCTTTTCTATAGATCTTATGAATGCATATGAAAATCTGGGTAAAATCCTCGGAGAGTCTGTTGGTGAAGATCTGGTAAATGAGATATTCAGCAAGTTTTGCATGGGTAAATAAAAATCAAAAAATCGCCTTCGGCGATTTTTAAAAGAATAGAATGAGCAGTTGTAAAATAAAAGGAGACAAAATGAGAACGTTAGTAGAAGATTATGATATTGTTGTAGTCGGTGCCGGTCATGCCGGATGTGAAGCAGCACTTGCGGGCGCGCGCCTGGGCCTGAATACAGTGATGTTTACTGTAAGTGTAGACAGTATCGCATTAATGCCATGTAACCCGAACGTAGGTGGCAGTTCCAAAGGCCATCTGGTAAGAGAGCTTGATGCCCTGGGCGGTGAAATGGGAAAAAATATTGACAAGACCTTTATCCAGTCCAAAATGCTTAACTGTTCCAAAGGACCTGCAGTGCACTCCTTACGTGCGCAGGCTGACAAACAGGCATACAGCAATGAAATGAGAAAAACGCTTGAAAATACACCTAATCTGACTATTAAACAGGGAGAAGTAACAAAACTTCTGGTCGAGGACGGAAAGATTACAGGGGTAAAAACATATTCCGGTGCAACTTATAACTGTAAAGCAGTGGTCCTCTGTACAGGAACTTATTTAAAAGCAAGATGTATTTACGGTGATGTAAGTAATTATACAGGACCAAACGGACTGCAGGCAGCCAACTACCTGACTGATTCTCTGAAAGAGTTGGGAATTGAAATGTTCCGTTTTAAAACAGGAACACCTGCCCGTATTGCCGGAAATACAATTGACTACAGTAAAATGGAGGAACAGTTTGGAGATGAGAGAGTTGTACCATTTTCATTCTCAACTAATCCGGAAGATGTTCAGATAGAGCAGAAATCCTGCTGGCTGACATATACAAATGAGAAAACTCATGAGATCATTCGTGCAAACCTTGAACGTTCTCCGTTGTATTCCGGTATGATCGAAGGAACCGGTCCGCGTTATTGCCCGTCAATTGAAGATAAAGTAGTCCGTTTTGCAGATAAGAATCGTCATCAGGTATTTATTGAGCCGGAAGGTCTCTATACAAATGAGATGTATATTGGTGGAATGTCCAGCTCTCTGCCGGAAGATGTGCAGGAAGAAATGTATCATTCCGTACCGGGACTGGAACATGCAAAAATCGTAAAAAATGCATATGCCATCGAATATGACTGTATTAATCCACGTCAGTTATATCCTACACTGGAATTTAAGAAAATCAAAGGACTGTTCAGCGGCGGTCAGTTTAACGGAAGCTCAGGGTATGAAGAAGCAGCGGCGCAGGGACTGATCGCAGGAATTAATGCTGCTCTGGAAGTTAAAGGTCAGGAACAGCTGATTCTTGACCGTTCTGAGGCTTATATTGGTGTTCTTATTGATGATCTGGTAACAAAAGAAAACCATGAGCCATACAGAATGATGACCAGCAGAGCGGAGTACAGATTACTTCTCCGACAGGACAATGCGGATCTGAGACTTCGTAAAAAGGGATATCAGGCAGGGCTCATCAGTGAAGAGGATTATCAGAAAATCCTTACGAAAGAAGAACAGATAAAAACAGAGATCAGCAGAGTAGAACATACAAATATCGGAGCAAACAAAGAGGTTCAGACCCTTCTGGATAGCTATAACAGCACACCGCTGAAATCCGGAACTACTCTGGCAGAACTGATCCGCCGTCCGGAACTTTCTTATGAAGCAATCAAACCACTTGATAAAGAACGTCCGGAGCTGCCATGGGATGTACAGGAACAGGTTGACATTAACATCAAGTATGATGGATATATACGCAGACAGTTAAAACAGGTAGAACAGTTTAAGAAACTGGAAGCAAAGAAAATCCCGACAGATCTTGATTATGAGAAAGTTGGAAGCCTGAGAATCGAAGCACGTCAGAAACTGGAAGCATACAGACCGATTTCAATCGGACAGGCTTCCCGAATTTCAGGAGTTTCTCCTGCTGATATATCAGTTTTACTGGTGTATCTTTCCAGTACGAAATAATTAATATAATACGCTTTAATGTGCTTATAAAAACAAGAAATTGGCAAAAAATATTAAAATAGTACATAAAAGAGTAAAATAACGGACTATAAATAACAGATAAAATCATAAAAGCACATAAAACAGCCCTGTAAAATATACAAAAATAATAAATAAAGGTAGAAAAAGGAGAATAATACATGCCGTATAATCTGACGACATTGGAAAATGGATGCAGAGAACTGGGTATAGAGCTGAGCCAGAAGCAGAAAAATCAGTTTATCCAGTTTTATGAATTTCTGGTAGAAAAAAATAAGGTTATGAATCTGACAGGTATTACTGAGTTTGAGGAAGTACTTACAAAGCACTTTCTTGACAGTCTTGCCTGTGTAAAAGCCATTGATATGACAAAAGTAAAAACAATTATGGACATCGGTACAGGTGCCGGATTTCCAGGTGTGCCTTTGAAAATTGCTTTTCCACATCTGGAGGCATGTCTGCTGGATTCTCTGAAAAAGAGGGTAAACTTCCTTGAGGAAAGTTTTGAGCTTCTTGGATTAGAAGGGATTAAGGCGATTCATGGAAGAGCAGAAGAGTATGCAAAAAATAAAGAATATCGTGAGAAATATGATCTCTGTGTATCCAGAGCAGTATCAAACCTTGCAACTCTGTCAGAATATTGTCTTCCTTATGTAAAGACAGGAGGAACTTTCATTTCCTATAAATCAGGAACTGTACAGGAAGAGGCAGAAGAAGCAGAGAAAGCAATCAATATCCTCGGTGGTCAGGTAAAAGACATCACATACTTTAAATTGCCGGACTCTGAGATTGACCGATCCCTTGTCATTATAAATAAGAAAAAATCTACACCTGGAAAGTATCCGCGTAAAGCAGGAACACCATTAAAAGAACCATTGTCATAATAAATCTATGTATAGTTGTCTCATGAAATCTTCTGGCAAAAAATGCCGAGATTTCGGGACAGCTATTTTTTTCAAACAAACATCACAGAATAATCACACTTTTATCCTAATTTCATCACAACTTCATCATAAACTATTTTTATAGAGATGTCCTCGGGTTCCCCCATTCTCTGTTTCACCTGGGGACATTTTCTATATTTTATTTTGGCAAAAATTAAGAGGAGGAGAACACATTGATTGAAGTAAACAATCTGGTCAAACGATATGGTAACCATATGGCAGTTGACCACCTTTCCTTTAAAATAGAGAAAGGCAAAATCTATGGATTTCTGGGACCAAACGGTGCAGGAAAATCCACTACAATGAATATGATAACCGGATACATCGCATCCACCGAAGGAACCGTCAAAATTGACGGACACGATATCCTCGAAGAACCGGAAGCGGCAAAGAAATGTATCGGTTATCTGCCTGAACAGCCACCGGTCTATTTTGATATGACTGTCCTGGAATACATGAAATTTGTGGCAGATCTCAAGAAAATCCCAAAAGATAAAAAAGCAAACATGATTGAAGAAGTCATGGATATGGTAAAGATTTCAGACATGAGAAACCGTCTGATAAAGAACCTGTCAAAAGGTTACAGACAGAGAGTTGGTCTTGCTGAGGCGATTATGGGGTATCCGGAGGTGATCATCCTGGATGAGCCGACAGTAGGTCTTGACCCTAAACAGATTATTGAAATCCGAACCTTAATTAAAGAATTAAAAAAGAAACATACCGTTATTCTCAGCTCGCATATACTTTCTGAAGTAAGCGCGGTATGCGATTACGTGCTGATCATTTCTCATGGAAAACTGGTAGCAAGCGATACTCCTGAGAATCTTGGAAAACTTGCAGAGGGATCCAATACTCTGGAGATGCTTATTAAAGGTGAAAAAACACAGATCAGGCAGGCTCTCGAGGGAATCGAGGGAGTCAACAGCGTAACAATGGAAAAAGATGAGAAACAGAATCTCTGGAGTGTGAAAGTTTCAACAGAGGAGCAGAATGACATTCGGGAAAAAGTATTCTACAAAATGTCGGAGATTAACAGCCCAATCTATGAGATGAAGTCCAGGAAAGTATCACTGGAGGAAATCTTCCTTGAACTTACTGCATCCGATAAACCAATATCTGCAGACGAAGTCCCAAATACACCTGAAGATAAAGATACTGATGCCGGTAGATCAAACGAGACAAACGTAAAACAGACATCAGCAGAAATACCGGAAGAACAGAATAATGATAAAGGGGGAGAGAAATAACCATGACAGCTATATATAAAAGAGAGCTGAAAAGTTACCTGACATCCATGGTAGGATATTTATTTATCTTTTTCATTCTTGTACTGACAGGTATTTATTTTTCAGCATATCAGCTTTCATCAGCATATCCGAAATTTGAATACACCTTAAGCGCAATTACCTTTGCATTCCTGATCGGAGTACCGATTTTGACTATGCGTGTACTTGCAGAGGAAAGAAAACAGAAAACAGATCAGCTGCTTCTGACAGCACCGGTTTCTGTGAGCGGTATTGTAATAGGTAAATATCTTGCACTGGTAACTGTATTTGCTGTTCCGATGGCAGTTATGTGTACTTATCCGCTGATTATGTCCAGGTTTGGCACAGTAGAGTTTGCATCTGCATATACAGCAGTCCTGGGATTCTTTCTCCTGGGATGTGCAAATATTGCAATCGGTGTATTTATGTCAGCATTAACTGAGAGCCAGGTAATTGCAGCGGTACTCACATTTGTTTTCTTATTTGCATTTTACATGATGAATGGTATTTCTTCCTTCTTCTCTCAGACATCTATGTCGACATGCGTGACATTTGGGTTATTGATCTTGGCAGCAGCCATCATTATCTATACCATGATCAAGAATATTCTGATCTCAGCAGTGATCGGTGTGATCGGAGAAGTGGCACTGATTATTATTTATGTAGTAAAATCAGTATTTTTGAGGGCGGTATTCAGAAAGTCCTGGATGTGTTTAATCTGAGCGGACACTTTGATAATTTTACAAGTAACATCTTTGATATAAAAGGAATTGTATATTTTCTTTCTGTGATCGCAGTATGCCTGTTCCTTACAACACAGTCTATTTTGAAGAGACGCTGGAATTAGTGGGGAGGTGAAAGAAAATGAAACTGAAAGAAAAGATGAAAAATAATAACCATAAAAAATTTGACAAAAAGAAACTGATTGGCACCATCAGTAAGAAGCATATCAAAAACGGTTCTTACACAATGGTTATGTCAGTGATATTTATTGCAGTAGTTGTAATGCTCAACATGATCGTAAATGCGATTCCGTCCAAATATTCAGAAATTGATATCAGCAGCCAGAAACTCTACAGTATTGGTGATGATACAAAAGCAATGCTGAAAGATCTGGACAAGGACGTAACAATTTACCAGATTGCACAGAGCGGTTCTGAAGATGAGAATATTACCAATCTGCTTAAGAAATATGAAGATGAATCCAAGCATATTAAAGTAGAGCAGAAGGATCCTGTAGTAAATCCTAAATTTGTAACGGAATATACAAGTGATGATCTTTCTGCAAACAGTCTGATCGTTGTATGCGGCGACAGAAATAAAGTTATTGATTACAACAATATCTATGAGAGCACAATTGATTATCAGACCTACAGCTCTCAGACCACCGGTTTCGACGGTGAAGGTCAGATCACAAGTGCGATCGGATATGTAACATCCGAAGATCTCCCGATCCTTTATACACTCGAGGGACATGGTGAGAAGGAGATGGATTCTACTATCAAAGAAGACATCGAGAAGGCAAACATGGATATTCAGTCTCTGAATCTTCTTACAGAGGGAAGTGTTCCGGATGATGCAGACTGCCTGTTCATTGATTCTCCGTCCACAGATATTTCAGAAGATGAAAAGACTGCTATTATTGATTATCTTGAAAATGGCGGAAAGGCGATGATTTTCTCTGATTATACAACAGAAGACCTGCCAAACTTTGATGCAGTTCTGGAAAACTATGGTGTTCAGAGAGAAGCTGGAATCGTATTTGAAGGTGATAATCAGCATTATGCAATGCAGATGCCATATTATCTGGTTCCGACTATAAACAGCACAGATGCAAGCTCTGAGACTGTTTCCGGAGGATATTATGTACTTGTACCATATGCACAGGGAATCAAAAAAATGGATGATGTAAGAGATACCGTAACGATCAACAGTATCCTCACCACATCAGACCAGGCATATTCCAAGACAGATCTGAACAGTGATACTCTGGAGAAAGAAGACGGAGACGAAGCTGGCCCATTTGATCTGGGAGTAAGCATCACAGAGACTCTGGATGATGACAAAGAAACGCAGATCGTATACTATTCAACTTCCAATCTGATGGAATCACAGGTAAATCAGATGGTATCCGGCGGAAATGAGAAGCTGATCATCGAATCTCTGAAGTGGATGACAGACACAGAAGACAGTGCAACCGTATCTATCCCATCCAAGAGCCTGTCTGTATCTAATCTGACACTTACAGACTATGATGCTGCATTCTGGAAGATCTGCACCATCGGTCTGATTCCTGGATTCTTCCTTGTTGTAGGGTTTGCAGTTTGGATGAAGAGGAGAAAAGCTTAAATGAAGAATAAAACTGTAAAAATGGTTCTTGCAGTTGTAGTTCTTGGTGTCTGCTGCGGGGCTTACGCAGGTGTAAAAACCTACGTAGCCCATCAGGAGCAGAAAGAATCCGAAGAAGATTCTGAAGAAAGCACAACTGTATTTACTGCATCAACAGATAACATTAAATCTCTGGATTTTATGGTTGATGATACAGAGACAACATTTGAAAAAGATGATGACAGCTGGGTAAAGAAAGACGAAACAGATTTTCCGGTAAATCAGACTACTCTGGACAGTGCAGCATCTGCTATTGCATCTGTCGATTCAGACAGAGTTCTGGAGGACGTAGATGATCTTTCAGAATATGGTCTGGACTCTCCGTCAAACACGATTAAGATTGTAACAAAATCTGATGAGGAAGATGGCGATGACATAACAACTACACTGTATGTGGGAGATGAAAATTCCTCCACCAGTCAGTATTATGTAAGAAAAGATGATGATGAGAAGACAGTATACCTGATAGATTCTTCCTGCGTAGAGCCGTTTACCAAATCATTGAATGATTATGCGCAGATGGAAGATTTCCCTGCAATTTCCAATACAGATACCATTACAAAAATTTCTGTAGACGGCGATAATTCCTATGAATTATCAAAAGACGAAGATACAAGTACCTGGTCAGTAAAAGGCAGCGAGGATGAAGAAAAAGCAGACTCAGCTACCGTAAGTTCTCTGGTATCCTCATTCGGAAGCATGGCATATAGTTCACTTGCAGATTATAAATGTGACGACAAGAGCAAATATGGTCTGGATAAACCATATGCAACAATCATAGTAGATTATCAGGAAGAAGTTGCTGATGATGACACTGATGAAGACACACAAGATGATACGACAGCTTCCGGTGAGACGGCAGATGAAGATGCTTCATCTGTGGAAGAAAACAGTGACGATGCTGAACAGGATACAGAATCAGACGAAAGTGTAAGTGAAACTACGGATGAAACATCTGAGGCTGAAGATACTGACGGTGAAGAAGCAGAAGATGAAACATCAGAAAACTCAGACAGTGCATCAGACAATGAGGATTCTTCGGAAGAAGAAACTAAGATGGCAGATAAGCAGCTTACAATTCTTGTTGGAAATGAAACAGATGACAGCAGCAGATATGTCATGGTAAATGACAGCAATGAAGTCTATACGATGTCAACGGATACTCTGTCCGCGCTAACTGATAAATCAGAAGAAGACTTCTGGGATATGACAGTAAGTTATGTATCTTTAAACAGCCTCGGAAGCCTCAAAGTAAATTATCAGGGCAGTGATTATAAAGTAAATGTTTCACGTGAAACATCCACAGATGATGATGGAAACGATACAGAAACAGTTACCTATAAACTGAATGGTTCTGATCTGGATGAAACAACATTTACAACATTCTACAATAAACTGATCAACATGACGGCTCAGAAACGTCTGACAGATAAATATGAACCTGACGGTGATGCAGAACTGACAGCTATATTTACAGAAGAAGACGGTGATACACAGGAAGTTGCATACTATAGCTACGATACAAACTATTATGCGGCAGTGGTGGATAATAAAGTATATCTCGTAAATAAGATGAATGTAAAAGAACTGTTCACAGCATTTGAATCAGTTGTCGGAACAGAAGAAGACAGTTCAGATAAGACAGATTCAGACGAAGCAACAACAGATGATACTAAATCAGATTCAACAGATATGCCAGGTGAGAGCATAGAAGAGTCCGATGACAGTACATCTGAAACAGCCGGCATAACAAACGATTCTGATACATCCGAAGAGGAGAATACAGATTCTCAGGAAACGGACAGTACAGAAGAGTAAAAGAATAAACGAATCTATAAAAGAGTGAGGCAGGCATATAGAATTTCTTACATATGCCTGCCTCATTTTTTGTTGTATTAGAGCGTGTTTGAAAAATCATTCCCACAATCTGCACGCCCCATTTTGCGGTATATTTTGTCCGAATTCGGTTGCTGTAGTCACCGCAACGTCGCCTTCTTCCGACTTGAAATAAAAAATTTATCCTTCAAAACTGTCTCAAAATCAACTCGTCGACTCATTCTGGCTTAAATATAAGGCTTAAAAGAAGATTTTAACCTGTTCAAGAAACGCTTCAGGTGCTTCAACATGTGGAAGATGTTTTGTTTCTTTGAGAACAGAAACTTCAATAGCCGGGTTGGAGGCACAATAATCATCAGTGACAGCCTTTCCGTTTGGCTCTGTTTCACCTTCAACAATATAAATACTGTTATCCAGTGCCTTAAGTGCATGACAGATATTTATATTTATATACTTAGCTGCAAGACTGGAGTACAAAAATCTGGTATAATATCCACCTTTATGAGCTGCTTCATAATAAGCATCTGCCATTTGATTATCCACATGGAATGGATTAAAATACATCTTCTCGATAAAAAGATTATTTATATTATCACGTGATACGATCATATGATAAACCAGAGTTCCGAAAATCGGAATTTCCAGAGCTGCTTTTAACAGACGGTCCTTTCTGTTTGGCATCTGTTTTAATTGAGTCAGGCTGGGCGGATTTACCAGCATGATTTTGTTAAAAAGTTCTTTCTCATTGTGACAGGCCATAGTAACAAAAGAGCCTGAAAAACCACTTGCAATCACATCTGTTTTCTGACCAATTATTTTTTTGATAAAATCACTGATCATCTGAACATAAACAAAATTTGTATAGGTAATGCTGGATTTGTCCGAACGTCCGCATCCTAACAAATCAACAGTATATACGGTATGGTCAATTGCCAGTTCGTCTTCAATTTTGCTCCATTCATACCCGGAAGCTCCAGGTAAAGTGTCATGAATCAAAAGAATCGGTGACCCAGTTCCCTTTTTGGTATAATAAATGTTCCCAAAGCGCCATTCAAAGTAATTGTCATTAGAAATGTGGAGCATCTGTTTTAATTGTGCAGCAGTAGCAATCGTGTGGTTAATGAAATGAACAGCAACAGTTGCGCCGGTCATCAGAGCAGCAAATGTAAGAAATTTGTGCTTGTTTTTACTCATTTTCGGCCTCCTTTATCAAGCATAACAAGTGATTAGCCTGCTAAAATTATATACCCATATTATACCGCGATACTGTCTGTTTTACAAGAAAATATGATGCGAAAAAAAGAACCATATGGATTGATGATGTTACTGTTCACTCCGTTCACAGCAACACGCTTCGCAAAGTATGTCTCGGGATTTTGGCATAGGCAAACTGTCAGTTCTGCTATTTATTTTTATTCTTTACTTCTTCCCACGCCTCATCATCAAATTTCTGTTTCTTAAAGTAATAGATTCTGTCTTCGTCTGTAATCTCGCGGATTACTTTACATGGATTTCCAGCTGCGATCGTATTATCCGGGATATCTTTGGATACTACACTTCCTGCACCGATCACTACATTACTTCCAACGGTAACACCCGGAAGAATCACTGTATTTCCGCCGATCCATACATTATCTCCCACTGTTACAGGAATTCCGTATTCATATCCTGAATTACGGCTGTCCGGATGAACCGGATGACCCGCTGTATAAATGGAGACATTTGGCGCAATCTGAACATTTTTTCCACATGTTACTTTTCCCACATCAAGGATTGTCAGATTATAATTGGAATAGAAATTCTCACCTACTTCAATGTTCCAGCCATAGTCACAGTGGAATGGTGCTTCCACCCAGACATTTTCGCCTGTTTTTCCAAAAATATTTTTTATCATCTGAGGTGCTTCCTTGCTCTGCCTGGATGGTGGCAGCTGATTAAAATCATAAATCTTCTGTTTGCATGCCTGTCTGTCCTCTTCAAGCCCATCTAACCACGCTTTGTACGGAAGTCCGCTTAACATTCTTTCTCTCTGATTCATTTGTTATCTTCTCCTTTACGTTTTTATTTTTAACTGTTAAATACCCTGCACAACCTTATCACATCATTATTTTGTAAATGATGTGCCAGAAGCCTTAATAGTTACACTATTTCCAAGCATTTATATTCTGATTTAATTGAGTTCTGTAAGGTTTCTCACCCAGTTATATTTTTTGTAATGTCTATATACAGCAGGAAGTTTT
>OKSX01001465.1_pt1 | contig 11865 bp, 10 predicted proteins | sample 1606391 | NCBI WGS metagenome assembly OKSX01 (sample SAMEA3879578, study PRJEB24766) | human gut metagenome | biome: human-associated habitat; feature: feces | place: USA | collected 1985/1987
GGAGGGTTGACTTGCCGGCATTTGGGAATCCTACGAGGCCCACGTCGCCCAAAAGCTTCAGCTCGAGCACCACGGCTTTCTCGATTGCGGGCTGTCCGGGCTGCGCATAGCGCGGAGCGCGGTTGGTGGCGGTGGCGAAATGCCAGTTGCCCAGTCCCCCTTTGCCGCCTCGGAGAAGTTTGATCTCCTGCTCATCTTCGGTGACTTCGCAGAGGAATTCTCCCGATTCGGCATCGAACACGGCGGTTCCTACGGGGACTTCGATTATCTGGTCTTGTCCGTCTTTGCCGGTTGAGCGGTTTTCGCCGCCGCTCTGGCCGTTGGTGGCGAAGACGTGCCGGCGATAGCGTAGGGGCAAGAGAGTCCAGAGATGTCGGTTGCCTCTGAGTATTATGTGGCCTCCGCGGCCCCCGTCACCCCCGTCGGGGCCCCCTTTGGGAATATATTTCGCACGATGGAAATGCCGGCTTCCGGCACCCCCTTTGCCCGAACGGCAAAGGATTTTCACGTAGTCTATGAAATTGGATTCGGCCATGTCTCGATATGCTTTTGGGTCTTTCTTTATTGCCCTTTCGGGTCTTTATGGAATAAACGCCTCTCCGGGATGAATGGTTGATTCGGCAATATCCGAAGCAAACGCTATATGGAGGAGTTTTCGTTGTATTGTTCGAGGGCTTTAGTCAGTTCGTTTGTCACCATTATCCTCAGTTCTTTGGGCGCGAGCACCTTCACTTCGGCGCCGAGACCGAGGATTTCGTGGACGAGCTCGTAGTTGAGTTTGAGGTGATAGGTGAAGATGGAGAAATTATCGTGCACCTCCTCCTGCTGAGTCGGGTGGAAGGGAAGTGCGCGGAAATATTTCGCCTGTCCGGGAGTGGTCTGCAGGCGGACAACGCGCGGGGCGGCTTTGGAGACGGTGACGCCGACGGTGTTATCGAAGAAATGGGCGGGCACCACGTTCTCGGGCATAGTGAATTTGCGGTTCACCGGCTTCATGCCCCGGATGCGGTCGAGGGCATAGGTGCGGATGTCTTCGGATTTCTCGCGAAGGCCAACCATATACCAACGCTGTTTATAGCGCTTCACGAAATATGGGCGGAAGAGTATGTCGGCTTCGGGGCGCGAGCGGTTGAATCCGGCGTAGGTGAAGCTTACTACTTCGCAGTTGCCGATCGCATCGAGCACGAGGGGGAGGTATTCGCGGGCCGAGGGCACATCTTCTACGAGCACCCGGTCGTTGGAGGCGTTGGAACCCTTCATCGCCGAGTTCACGGCGTATGAATCGAGCAACCAGTTGGTGAGAATGCGGTTTTGGCCGGCCTCGCCCGGGTCGATGTAATATTCACCGGCGTTGTTGCAGAGGATGTCGATATGGAAATTCTCCTCGATGGCTCGCCGATAGTGGAAGAAAGTGCGGGCAGGGATGGGATTGCCGTCGCCGATTGCCGACCGCATCCAGAGGCGGTCGATTTCGGCGCGCGTCAGCTTGCCGTAACGGTTGAGCGTATCGACAATCCATATATATCTGCTGATTAAATCTCCGGCCATAATATGCAAAGTTAACAAATTTGATGCGGAAAATGAAAAGAGGAGAGAAAAAGAGGGGAATAAGAATGGCTTATATTGATCGAGCCAATAAGAAAAAGGCCGACTCACGTCGGCCTTGTTTCTTCAATTAAAACAACAATAACAACTTTTTCAGAACGCTTATAGCAGTGTTTTTTATCTTTCTTCGATGTTATAACGCCGAAGCGGGAAAAAAGGTTCAAAAATAATTTTGAATGGGGAATTTTGAGGGGATTAATGGCCGGTGAGGTCGAGGTAGATGTCGAGGGCGGCGCGGAGGTCGCGATCGGAAACGGGAACGGCTTCGAAGGGAGAGGGGAGGAGGGAATTATTTGCAGAGAGCGAGGAGAGGGTATCATTTGCAGAGAGCGAGGAGAGGGTATCATTTGCGGAGGGGGAGGAGAGGAAATGTTCTGCCGGGAGGGAGCGGAGGAGGATGAAGAGGGGGAGAGGTTCTTTTTGTCGTGGCCGGCGAGCTCGATGATGGCGTCGCAGTCGCGGCAGGTGAGGGGAAGCGTGGGGAATAGAGGGAGGATTTCTCTTCTATACAGCTCGATCTCTTCGGAGGGGAGGCCGAACAGCATGTGGGAGAGAATGAAGGAGAGGAGGAGGCCGTGGGCCACGGCTACGCCGTGAGCCACCGGTTTCCCTTTTCTCAACAGCAGAGTTTCGAAGGCGTGACCTCCGGTATGGCCGAAGTTGAGGATTTTGCGTAGTCCTCTCTCTTTCGGGTCGAGCAGGGTTATCTTCTCTTTGAAGCGGACGCATTCGGCCATGACGGCGCCGAGGCGCTCCATGACGGCGGAATTGGTTGCTGCATTCAGATTCCTGCGTGGCAGAGGCGGATCGGCGAGCAGATTGCGGTATAGCTTGCGCGAGGAGATGATGGCGGTCTTGACAATTTCTCCGAAACCGGAGATTATTTCGCTATGGGGGAGGGTTGCGAGCGGTTGCGCGGAGATGAGGACGGCTTCGGGATTGCTGAATGCCCCGATTTCGTTTTTAAGGCCAAGGAAGTCGATGCCTGTCTTGCCTCCTACGGCGGCGTCGACGGCCCCGAGGATTGTGGTCGGAACATTGATGAACCGTATTCCCCGCTTGAAGGTGGCTGCGGCGAATCCGCCCAGATCGGTGACGACTCCTCCTCCGAGGTTGATGAGCAGCGAGTCTCTTGTGGCTCCCCCATCGGAGAGCCTTTGCCACACACGGGCGAGTGAGTCGAGATTCTTGTTCTCTTCGCCGGCATCGATTACTATGATTTCCGGGTTCTCCTCGCGCAGAAAATCAATAAGGAGCGGCATGACGTATCGGTCGACGTTGGTGTCGGTGAGAAGAAAGAGCCCTTTGTGTGGCTTCTTATTCAGGATATCGCTGATTCCGCGTGAGATATCGCCACTCTCTTTTATGATGGAATTTTCCGGATTCATAGTCGAATATTTATAATGAGGCCTGGTCCCCGAGGATTTTCAGAGAGTCGGCAAATTCTGGCATGGATGGGAAGATTATGTCGGCCCCTTCTTTCAGGAATTCTTCGCGCGGAATGGGTCCCGTTGTCACGGCAATCGTGAATACGCCCGCGGCTTTGCCGGCCCTGACGCCGAGCGGGGCGTTTTCGATCACAATGGCCTCCTCCGGGTTCACGCCGGCTATTTCGAGTCCCTTGAGATAAGGCTCCGGATCAGGTTTGCCATGCTTGACATCGAGAGCCGTGACACGGTCGCCCGGCATGAAAGCGCCGGGATAGTCGGCATTGATATTATCGAGCAGTGAGGCCTGCGAAGAACCGGTGACGAGCACCCGGCGCAAAGCGCGTCGCTCCAGCTCGTGCAGCATCCTGTCGGCGCCCGGCATCGGATCGTTGAACCCGATCTGACGGAAAACTTTAGTTTTTTCTGCATAAATGTCGCGGGCCTCCTCGGGGGAGCATCCCCGTCCGAAAGCGCGTCGGAATAGAAGGTCGATGGTGGCGGGTCCGGTCATTCCTTCGTAGAGATAAAATTCCTCACGGGTGCATTCCACACCGAGCGCCGACATAATCCTCTGCCATGCCACCGTGTGATATTTCATCGAATCATAAAGCACGCCGTCCATATCGATGAGGGCGGCTTTCTTGCCAATTAGAAAATCTTCCATATTATCAGAACGGAGCGTGACGGCGGTTTATTTCGCCAAAGGCAAAGGCTACCATGAGGCGAGCGAGCGTGGCGGAATGCGCCTCCGGCGCAGCGTGGCGGTTCCGGCCGGGAGCGGCAACGCGGGGATATCGAGCTCATGGAAGATGATATGCAGCCCGATGGCGCGGGTCATAAGCAGATCGTCGTGGCATCCGGCGATGGCGCCGTAAGATCCGTTGGCTCTCCTCTCGTAGGCGAGATATTCATCGAGGCAGTCTGCATCCCGCTCAACATACATTCCTTCGCGGATAACCTTCACCAATGTGGCTATGATCATAGGCTTCGTGGCCATGTTGGTGTGGAATCCATATCTGACCGGCATTCCGCGGACCACTGCCTCCTCGCTTTGCCGACGGGCGTAAAGGTTGGGGTATATGTCGCGCAGACGGTTGAGGATGAACGAAGACTGGTCGCCATCCGTGTCGCGGTCGCGGTCGCGGGTTTCGAGTGTATTGCTTTCGATCACCAGCAGAGCCTCGTGATAGAAACGGGAAGCATGGGCCGCTTTCTCTGTGAGCAGGTCGAAATCCGTGTGGCCTCGCCATTGGGCCACAACCTCGGGCCTTTCGCCGCGAGCCATCGGCGCCCTGTCGAATACCACGATCACGCTCCAGTCGGCCTTTGCCGAGCGGCCGCCGACATCCACCACCGTGACATAACGACTCTCCATCCGGGCAACAGATTCGTCAGGCAGACTCCAGATTTTCCAACCTCCGGAGTCGAGTCGCGAGAAGCCGCTTTCATCGATTTCACCACGCAGAGGAGGGTCTGTGCAATCCTTGCGCAGAAATTCAACCTTGTATTTATCGAACACCCTTGCGCCGGAATGCACGAAAGCCTCCACATCGTCGCTCGGATATTCGGCGGCCATCAGCCCATGGTCGGAATATTTCGAGCGCTCGGCCACATACCAGTTTATGGCTTCGAGGGTGGCTCCTTTTTCCCAGAGCCACCAAAGATAAGCCCCGGGCTGTGCGCGGGCGGAGGGGGCGGTGTCGACGTTCCGGAGCGAAAGCAGGCGCCCGGCAAATCCGTTTCTCTCCTCATCGGAAGCAAAAGGGAGCGAATACTGATCGATATCGAACCAGGATATGAAAAGAGCCTCGAATTGCGAGATTCCCCGTTTCGCCGCCTCATATTCGCGATGAAAGAAATTGCCCGTGCCGTTGGCCGTGGATTCATAAACAATCATGGTGAGCGGCAAGAGGAGGACGCCCGAACAGGCCGAGCGCACAATATCCTCCGGCGATTTTCCGTCGGTGCGTTTCCAGATGCCGACTTCCGAACAGTGCACGAGATTATAATCGCCGCCGCGGCATGAATCGGGTCGCTCGGCCGTGCCGATCTTTATCTTGCAGTTACGTGCGGGTACGCGGAAGATTGCCCGCGCACGTCCGACAGGTTCCATTTTCTTCGCCGCTCCTCCGAGTTTGGCTTGCGGATAGGAATCGATCATGCGGTCGAACATATCCTTGATTTCATCGGATCCCACACCCTGATGAGCTATTATCAGAGAATTGAGACCTTTCTGATGCACGAGCTGAAGCCAAGCCATGTAAAGCTGAGAGCATGTGGAGCCGCCCCACTGTCGCGCCTTGAGCAGGATGAGCCGGATTGGACGGCCGGCCAAGCGGATTTTCTCGAGTTTATCGACAAATTTGCGTTGCGGGCGGTTTAGCGTGAAAGGGACATCATCACCACCTCCCTTACGTTTAATCTTCACATATTTGGCGGCCCAGTAGGGGAAATCATGCAGGCACCGGAGCTTGTCGTAGTTCTTCGCGGTGAGTTTCATCTCCTTCATGGCCATAGGGAGGAAGACGCGGCCGCCGTTGCGTCCCGGCGACCGCGTCTCGAACCTTTCCCCGACCGAACCCTCACCCGAAATCGGATCGAACTTTTCCGACAGCTTCGCGAGCCGGCGCCTGTTCTCTTCAAGGATCTCCTCGGCAGTAAAAACTCTCTCGTAACTCTCCATGCACTCTCCTCTCTCCTCTTCCATAGAATCAGGCTCTAAGGCGGTAAATCATCACTCTGGCGGATTTGGGGGTGAGGTAGAACTCAGGCGCCGGAGAATTGACTGCGCGGAAGCAAGCCTCGTTCAGGGAGATGCCCGGCACCTCTTCGCGGATGCGTCTCACCCGGCGGTAAAGTTCAAGATACATCTCCCTTTTCTTCGTATTCATCGATAGAATTCGGTCGCCTCTGAGCATTTTAGAGATGACTGCCGCCGCCCTGCGTTCGCTTACCCAGAAGCGGGAAGCCGGCATTTTTGCGGCGCGAGTGAAGAGTTCCTTTGTAGGGATGCTTCCCAAGAGATGAAGCTGGTCGCGGAAAGCCGCGAGCAACTCCTTGTCGCGTTGCGGTCCGAAATCGGCCACTGATCCAATCTTTTTCATAAGTCTTTTAAGTTTAAAGTGAAATTTGTAAGTATGGCCTTTATATAAGGCTTAGGACAAACAATTGCTCTTAATTCGGATGCAAATATAATAGCAATGCTATAAATATGCAAGCATAAATATTAACTAAGTTAATAAATAATGCATCTTCCTTTTCCACTACCGATAAATTTGCAGTCACAAAACCAAACGAGATAATTATGATAATCAAGAGGAAAAGAAAGGATCTGTCCGAGGAGATGTCTCAGGAGGATCAGCAGGGGAATCCACCGATGGAATCGGAAGAAATGATAGGGGAACCTAAAGAGAATGTAGAGATGAAAAATACGGAAGAGACGGAGGAAAGTCCGTCAGAACCGGCAAACGAGTCGTCGGCTGCCGCTGAAGAGAGCGAGAGCGAACGTCAGTTCAGAGAGCTTGCGCAGGCATTCGCGATCGGACGCGGGCTCCCTGCGGAGGAACTGGAAGAGGCCCTTGCCGCGATGAAAAGGCTTGGCGAGGCGTGGACTGCAGGAAAGCCGACTGTCGAGATGCTTGAACTGACCGTAAAAGGGCTTGACTATGACCGAGCGGTGTCCAAGGCTATTGCCGACGGGGAATTGCGAGGGCGTAACATGCAGATAGAGCAGCGCTACATGAAGCCTGTCGAGAGCGACGGACTTCCGCACCCGTCGGGCCGGGGAGGAGGCAAGCGCGATGCCGGCCGCATGGCAAGCATTTTCGATCTCGCCCGCAATGCGTGATAATTAATCACTTAATCACTTAATAACTATTACCTAATCACTATTACTTAATTAAAGTTATGGCAAAAGAGAATCTTCAGCCGATGCCCGGAACGTCCGGGAAGAATACACAGGTGCCGGGTCAGGCGGCAACAGTATCGGCCGCCGCGGAAGTGACAGGCGGCATAGCTTCCGGCAATTTCATCGAAAGCGACATAGATGAGGAGCTGTTCCGCTTTAATTCCGATGACACTCCGCTTATGAACCTCATGCTCAAAGCCAAACGCGTGAAGGTGAACAGCCCCGAAGTTGAGCATTATATGATCGACGAGGCAAAGAGCCAGATCACGGTGGCCGCCGATGTGGAGGAGCAGACGCAGATGCAGGTAACGCTGCCGCTTCTCTCGCAGGACCAGAATCTGCCGCGCCCTTACACCACATTGCTGGTGAAAGGAGTCGACGGATTCAATGCTGCGGGCAACTTGCGGACACCCGGAAAAGAGCTGATGCTTTTTGTGGTGGCGCAGGATCCTACAACCAACAACCCCGTGGTGAGGGCCGTGAACGGGCGCAAGACGCAGGAGGAGGATGAGTTTTCCACCATTCCCCGGATACCGGCCGGCACAAAAATCGTGATTCTGGCGAATTCGCTTTATGAGACTCAGAAAGAGGTGGATCCCGACCTCATAGTGCCCCAGCCCACGAAGGTGTATCTTCAGAAGAGAGGAATGAATCAGGTCGTTTCCGACTATTTCGAGAGTCAGCGCAAGCGGATACCTTTCTCGAAAGCGATCATAGCCGAGCAGGCCATCGCCAACTTCAAGGTTCGCGGCAACCGCACGCTCTGGGCCGGACGTGCCGGGAAATTCAAACTCAATGTGCCGCGCATGGGGTTGCAGTATGTTTATTGCACCGAAGGCTTGCGCTGGCAGTTCAAGCGCGAGCTGATGCACAAAGGGAAATGGACCGTCGAGGATGTGATCGCACTCGCCAAGATGTTCTTCACCGGCGAGGATGTGCCGAAAACTGCGCTTCTGCTTGCAGGCAAGAATCTTCTGGAGCAGATACAGTGTATCGACTTCTCGAAACATCCAGAGATTCAGATTTCCACTAAAGTGAATCCCGTGGGATGGAGCGTCACCAATTTCCATACGGTTTTCGGAGACATAGAGATCAAGCGCGAGCCGACGCTCGACCGCCTCGGATGGAGCAATTCCGGCGCATTGATCGGGGAAAACAGGCTTGTTCACTATGTCTATTCCGCGGAACATAGTTTCAGCGACCGGGTCGAAGGGGAGGAAGCCACCCGCAACGGGATTCTGATATGGGATGCCCTCGCTCTGAAGGGGAGCTGTCATATCTGGATCGACGGCGACGGCGACCGTCCGACCGAAGGAGCGTTCAGCTTCAAGCTCTGGAACAGCGACAAGGCGCCGGAAGATGCCGCGGCCGGCGATGTCTATTATCTGACTGCCAACTGTCCCGGAATCAGTTCCGCCGCTCTGTGCGGCCAGATCTGGGAGGCGTTTCAGGGTACGGCCGACGATGGTTCCGACACCCTTGAATGGCGTCCATGCACCCGCGAAGTTTCTGTGTAACCGAAAAACAATTCTGACATGACAAAGACTTATGGCGTCGGAGGAATGATGGAATGGAACGCGCTGATCTCAGCCGGGAGATGCACCGTCAGGGTGCATTTCTCCGGAGGATCGGTGACGGGATATGGCGTCACTCCGGCCACATTCACCACCGACAATCCGGCTGTGATCCATCTGATAGAGCACAGCCACTGGTTCCGCAAAGGAAGAATCAAGCTTCTGAAAAGCGTGAAATGAGAAATAGTCCGAATCAGGCGGACGCATCCCAGATGCGTCCGCTTTCGGCTATTGCCGAATCGAGAATAACTAAAATCCAAATATTATAAACGATGCTGATAAATATAGATGAATTGAGGAGTGAAGTGCTGAAAAACCTCGATGAAAACGAAGAAAATCTTCGCGACCGGATGCAATTCGGTCAGCCGGATGCCGGCATTCCGGAACTTATCGACAGTCTGCTTCCGGAGGAGGCTGCGGAAGTGATGCTTCTAACGCCACTAAGCGATATCGACGAATGGGAGGAATGGGATGCAGAAGCGGAATGGATTTCGCCGGGCAGCGGTTCGGTGCGGCTTCCCCCCGATTTCCTGCGGATGATAGTTTTTCGAATGAGCGACTGGAAGAGAAGCGTGTCGCGTTTCATCTCTCCCGATTCCGAGGAATTTCAACTGCGTTTCTCCCCGGGCCTCTATCGCCGCAACCTGAGGAAAGCCCCTGCGGCCGCCATATGCGCCGGGAACCGGCGCGGAGAATTGCTATTCATCGGCAGCAGCGATCCCGGAGCCTGCGTGGAGCGGTTCGGCTATCTGCCGAGGCCCGATGCACGCGGCGACGGTGAACTCTGGATTCCCCGTTCGCTGCGCAAAAGAGTGGCCGAAGCTGTTGCCGCCCGCATCCGCCGCATCAAGGATTTCGAGTGAACGCCAAGAGGAAACGAGAGGAAAAAAGGGTGTAGATGATGTTATAATCATATAAAATGCTTAACTTTGCGGTCGATATGTTACGCGAAGGCTTTTTTGAGAAATATTTCATCAGCCCGTTTTTCAGGCATTTCGCCGACTTCACGGGCAGCGCTTCCCGGAATGATGTTCTTTACAGTGGCGTTGCATGGCTCACGGTCACTGTCGGTCTTGCCGGAGTGCTGATCGGTCTGGTGGGACTGCTCGGACCTGAAGTTGGCTTCGTCACATCCATAGTTGTCGGTATTCTCTGGATTGCCGGTTCAGCCTGTCCATTCGCCGCCCTCTTCCGTCGCCTATCCAATTCAGAGAATAGCGACGAACAAAGCGGGATGCGGAAGCCTGTGTTTCTCTTCATCGACAAAGCATTCATAGCCGTATGCGGACTCTTCTTAATTTTCGGCATACTGATGATGGTTGTGACGCTCAACAGCGGCGACATCAACATGAATCCGCGTGGCTCAGGCGATTACGGCCCCAATCCGATACTTGAGGGGGATAGTGTGGTGGAAGAGCCTATCTTCACATATCAGAGCGAAGATATGGAGGAGGAACATGTCGACACGCTCAACGACCTGTCGGACCTCGATACAGTATCACTCGACGAGAGCTTCGACCCGACTTTGAATCCCACGGCCCCGGAGGACCCCGATACCCTCTCTATGGAATACTAAAAGATATCAAATATCAGATATCAATTCAACATTCAAAATTCCCCATTCAAAATTATACCGTTGGCGCTCCGGAATCCTTTCCCGGGGCGGCAGGCGTTTTAGGGGGCAGCGGCGGTTTGATGATCTTCGAAAGATATTTCTCCTGGACAGTCTGCATCAATACCCAGAAATTAGGCACGAACAACGTGCCGATAAAGGCATTCATGGCCATTCCGAACACTACGGCGGTTCCCAATTCGATACGGCTGTTGGCACCCGGTCCGGTGGCGAACATCATCGGCATCACGCCGAATACGAAAGCGAGCGCAGTCATCATGATAGGCCTGAAACGGACCTCTCCCGCATCCTGCGCCGATTTCACAATCGGCAATCCCGACTTTCTATAATCCATTGCGTATTCCACGATAAGGATTGCATTTTTCGCCGACATTCCAAGGAGGAGGATAAGACCGATCTGCGTATAGATGCTAATGCTCTGATTCATAAGTATACATCCGAGGATAGTTCCGAGCACTGCCACCGGCATGCTAAGCACGACAGCTATCGGGTCTGTCCAGCTCTCATACTGCGCCGAGAGCACGAGAAGGGTCATGATGATGGCGAAAATGAATACGAAAGAGATGGTTACTCCCGACTGCGTTTCCTGATATGCCTGCCCTGTCCATGCGTATCCATAGTTCTTGCCGAGAGTCTGGCCCACGATCTCCTCCATCGCCTTAATGCCTTCCGAAGAGCTTACGCCCTTTGCCGGGGTAGCTGTGAGTCCGGCGGTCTGATACATGTTGTAGCGGTCCACCTCCGAGACTCCCATCGTCGGTCGGATTTCGGTGAATGTGCTGAAAGGCACCATCTCCCCCTGATCATTTCTGACGCTGAGACGGCGAACGTCCTGAATCTGGGCGCGCGAGGCCGCGTCCCCCTTGATGGTGACGTTGAAGCTGCGTCCGAAATCGAAGAAGTCGTTGACATAGGTATCTCCCAGATAAGCCGAAAGAGTGCTGTAGACGGCATCCATCCCCACGCCCTGCATTTTGGCGCGGTCGCGGTCGAACTTAAGCCGGTATTGCGGGGTTTCCCCCTGAAAGGTCGACGTGACGGAGGCTATACGGCCATCCTTCGCCGCGGCGTCCTGCACCTGACGCAGTGCCTTGGCAAGTTCGGAGGTGCCCAGATTGGAAATGTCCAGAAGCTGCATTTCCAGACCGGAAGACATTCCCAGCCCCGGAATCGCAGGAGGATTAATCGAAAACGCAACCGCTTCCTGACATCGGGACGTAATCTCGTTTACTTTGGCAATCACCGCATCGATCGAATTCTTTTTCCCCTTTCGTTCCTTCCATGGCTTGAGCATGACAAAGAAAGAGCCGGAGTTCGAACCGTTACCTCCGAGAAAGGACATGCCGGCCACGCTCATCACATCTCTGACCTGAGGCACCTCCTTGAGAATCTGTGCCGACAGGGCGTCGACTACTTTTTCAGTCCTTTCGAGCGAAGCACCCGCCGGCAACTGGATGGATGTCATGAAATAGCCCATATCCTCCTGCGGGATATAGCTTGTAGGCCATTTGAAGAAGCCCCAGAAAGCCACGCCGGCGATAAGCAGGTAAACTGCCATCGACACTCCGGGGCGACGGAGCATGTGCCCGATGCTTCGGGCATAGAGGTTCTGGACCGCAGACCATCCTTTGTTGAACCATTTGTAGAGAAAGAATTTAGGATCTGTGCGAGGCTTTAGGAAAAGTGCGCACAGCGCAGGCGTGAGGGTAAGGGCAT